>Ga0209515_10000622_pt1 | contig 62690 bp, 58 predicted proteins | sample Subgroupgradi54m_FD_187454 | JGI IMG/M metagenome (GOLD analysis project Ga0209515, IMG submission 187454) | Subsurface groundwater microbial communities from S. Glens Falls, New York, USA - GMW60B uncontaminated upgradient, 5.4 m (SPAdes)... ...
TCTATCTGGACGCCTTCCTTGGCCTCGATCGCCTGGTGGAGCCCGTCGCTCCAGCGGCGGCCGGGCATGAGGCGTCCCGTGAACTCGTCGACGATGAGGATTTCGTCATCCTTGACCATGTAGTCGACGTCGCGCTTGAACAGCTCGTGGGCGCGCAGGGCTTGCTGGATGTGGTGCACCAGCCGCATGTTCCCTTCCTCATAGAGGTTGTCGACGCCCAAGAGCGCCTCGGCGCGCTTGATGCCCTCCTCCGTCAGGCTGACGCCCTGCTCCTTCTCATCAACCTCGTAGGCCGTGCCCGCCTCCAGCTGGCGCACGACACGGTCCAACCGGTAATACAGGTCGGTGGATTCTTCGGCCGGGCCGGAGATGATGAGCGGGGTGCGGGCCTCGTCGATCAGGATGCTGTCCACCTCGTCGACGATGGCGTAGTGGAACTCGCCCTGGGAGAGGTCCTCCTGGCGGAAGCGCATGTTGTCGCGCAGGTAGTCGAAGCCGAACTCGTTGTTCTGCCCGTACGTGATATCGGTCTGATAGGCCTGCCGGCGGTTGACCGGCCGCAGGTGGAGGAATCGGTCCGTCGTCTGCGTCCAGGACGGGTCGTAGAGGAACGAGAGCGACTCTTCGCTGCGGCGCTCGCCCGGGTCGACCCCCTGGATGACGCCGATGGACAGGCCCAGCGCGTGGTAGATCGGCCCCATCCAGCGCGCGTCGCGCCGCGCCAAGTAGTCGTTCACCGTGACAATGTGCACGCCGCGGCCGGTCAGCGCATTGAGGTAGGCGGCCAGGGTGGCCACCAGCGTCTTGCCTTCCCCCGTGGCCATCTCGGCGATCTTGCCCTCATGCAGCACGATCCCGCCCAAGAGCTGCACGTCGAAGTGGCGCATGTTGAGCGTGCGGCGCGCGGCCTCCCGCACGACGGCGAACGCCTCGGGCAGGAGCGCATCGAGTGCCCGCTGCTGGACGGCCCGGCGTTCGCGCCGCACCGTAGCGCGCTTGTCGGGGTCGAGCTCGTACCACTCCGGGCTGGCGGAGGTCAGGAAGGTGTGGCCGGCCAGGGCTGCCTTGAGGCGCTGCCGGAACTCGTCCGTCTTGGCGCGCAGCTCGGCGTCGGAGAGCTTGCGGACCTCGGGCTCCAGGCGGGTAATGCGCTCCACCACCGGCCAGAGCCGCTTGCGCTCCCGCTCGTGGTGGGTGCCGATGACTTTCTGGATGAGCCAGTTCACCATGTTAGGTCCGGTCCGTCTCCGGCGGCGGGGCGTGCGGGTTGGCCTTCCACTTCAGGTAGGCCTCCATGAACGCGTCCAGCTTGCCGTCCAGCACCGCTTGGGCATTGCCCGTTTCCTCGCCGGTGCGGTGGTCTTTCACCATGCTGTAGGGATGCAGGACGTAGGAGCGGATCTGCGAGCCCCACTCGATCTTCTGCTTGGACTGGTACTCGCGCGCCGCCGCCTCCTCCCGCTTGCGCCGCTCCTGGTCGGCGATCCGGGCCTTCAGCACGCGCAGCGCCTTGGCTTTGTTCTGCAGTTGGGAACGCTCATCTTGGCAGGTGACGACGATGCCGGTCGGCAGGTGGGTCACTCGCACGGCCGAGTCGGTGGTGTTGACCGACTGGCCCCCCTTGCCGCTGGAGCGGTAGACGTCGATGCGCAGGTCGCCCTCTTTGATGTCCACGGGCACATCCTCATCGGCCTCCGGGACCACGTCTACCGAGGCGAAGGAAGTGTGCCGGCGCTTGTTGGCATCGAAGGGGGAGATCCGCACGAGGCGGTGCACGCCTTCCTCGCCCTGCAGGTAGCCGTAGGCGTACGGCCCGCGGATGATGAGGGTGGCGGTTTTGACCCCCGCCTCTTCGCCGGGCAGCAGCTCGATCACCTCGGTGCTGAAGCCGCGCTCCTCCACCCAGCGGCGGTACATCCGCAGCAGCATCTGGGTCCAATCGCACGACTCAGTACCCCCCGCGCCGGAATGGACCGCGAGGATGGCCGACTTGCTGTCCATCGGCCCGCCGAGCAGCCGCTGGATTTCGAGCTGTCCGCACTGGCGCTCCAGGTCGGCGAGGTCGGTGCCGAGCTGGGCGAGCGAGGCGTGGTCGTCGGCTGGGGTGAGACTGACGAGTTCGGCGAGGTCGCGCAGGCCGTGCTCGAAGCGGATGATCGGGTCGCGCTGGGCCTTCAGCGCCTTCAGCGACTGGATGGTGCGATTGGCGCGATCCTGGTCCGACCAGAAATCGCCCTGGGCCATCGCGCGCTCAATCTCGCCGATGCGCCCAGCCAGCGAGTCCAGGTCAAAGGTACCTCCGCAGTTCGGCCCAGCGCTCCTCGAGCGCCGTCACCCGGCTGCGAAGTTCGACCACAGGATCCGGCAGACTGGTGGACATGAGAGCGTTAGTCTAACACGGATGGCGGGCGAAGGAAATGGGGCCCGGCGTTTTTTGGGACGGTGGAGCAGGTCGCGATCAGCCGGCGGAGGGTGCCGGCCCTTTGGCGGCGGCCTGGCGGTGCGCTTTCTCGTCCAGATAGCGCAGGAAGGCGTCGACCACGGTCGGGTCGTGCTGGATGCCGGCGTTGCGCTTGAGCTCCGCCCGCGCCTCCTCGAGGGAGAGCCGGCGGCGATAGGGGCGGTCGGTGACCATCGCGTCATAGGTGTCGGCGACCGCCAAGACGCGCGCCCCAATGGGGATGGCCTCGCCTTTCAGGGCGTCCGGGTAGCCCGTGCCGTCGAACCGCTCGTGGTGATGCCGCACCAGCGACACCACCTGGTGGAGCGACCGAACGGGCTTGACGATGGCCTCGCCGATGACCGAGTGCTGCTGCATGATCTTCTGCTCGTCCGGGGTCAGCATGCCAGGTTTCAGCAGGATGTCGTCCTTGATGCCGATCTTCCCGATGTCGTGCAGGATGCCGGCGTGACTGAGGATGCGCTGTGTTTCGACATCCAGCCCCATCTGCTCGCCGATCTTGCTCGCGTAGAACCCCACCCGCTTCGAGTGGCCCGCGCTGTAGGGATCCTTCGCCTCGACGGCCAGCGCCAAGGCGAGGATGGTCTCGACATACGTCCGCTCGACGTCCAGGTTCAGGCGGTAGTTCTCGATCGCCACCGCCACCTGCGACCCGATGTTGGTCAGGAGCATTTCATCATCTTCCGTGAAGGGACGAACCGGGTCCTCGCGCAGCACGGTCAGGACCCCCATCGGGTGGTCGCGCAGCTTCAGCGGGACGCACAGGATGGCGCTGTCCTTGCCCGGCATGTGCAGAAACCCGACCAGCTCCGCCTTCTCCCGGGTGCGCAGCGGCCGCCCTTCCTTGGCCACCCACCCCAACAGTCCCTCGCCCAGCCGGACGCGCTGGTCGGGATTCGCCACCTGGCCGTTGCTGGACCAGGTGGATTTCACGGCAAGCTCCTGCTTCTCGCCGTCCACGAGCATGAGGCTGCCCATTTCCGCCTCCAGGGCGCGGGCGGTGTTCTCGAGAATCATCGTGAGGAGGTTATCGATGCCTTCGTAGGACACGATGGCGGTCCCGATGCGGGAGAGCAGCCGCTTGACGAGCTCGCGGGACGACTCCAGCTGCTCAATCTTCTGCTCCAGCTCCTGGGTGATCCGGTTGAAGGAGCGGGCGAGCTCCCCGATTTCGTTGTGCTCGTCCACGGCGATCTTGTCGGGCCGCTGCCCTTCGGTGACTTGCCGCACTCTCCGCGCGATGCTGACCACGGAGCTGATCATCCGCCGCGCGATCAGGAAGTAGCCGATGAACGCGGAGGCGGCCATGTAGAAGAGCGCCACGCTGAGGTTCCAGCCGCTCAGCATGGCGGCCAGCACGATGAGGATGGGGATGAACGACATAAAGCCGAAGGCGAGCGCCAGCCGATATTCCAGGCGCTCTTCCTTCGGCGCGGTCACCGCGGCCGGAGCGTTCGCTTGTGTGGGGTGCGGCTCGTTGGTCGCCATCTCTTCCGGCCGGTGCGCGTTCGGCGCATTGGCCGCCGCTCAAAAGTATACCTGAGGCGCCGGGGGCCTATACAAAACGTATGCAAAATTATGCGCGGCTGAGTCGCGCCCCTTCCGCGCGCAGCAGGGCGGCCTTGCGCCGGGGGCCGTCGGCGAAGCCGCCCAGGGTGCCGTCCGCCTTCACCACCCGGTGGCAGGGGATGCGGGGCGCAAACGGATTGCCGTGGAGCGCGTTGCCGACGGCTCGGGCGGCACCCGGCCGCCCCAGGCGGCGGGCGACCCACCCGTACGACCGCGTTTGGCCTCTGGGAATGGCGGCGACCGTGCGGTAGACCGCCTGCTCAAACGGGGTCCGCTGAGCCCACGCGGCCGCATCCACTCCGTGGGGGACTTCCTGCGTGCGAGATCGCCTGTTCATGGAACCCTCCGCGTTGAAGCCTGCTGCAGTTGGACGAGCAACCGATCGGCCAGGGAGCGTGGCAGCCGCCCAGCGCGCGCCACCTCGCCGGCGTCGGCCCGACTCAGCGCCGCCAGCGAGCGAAAATGGCGCAAGAGCGCGCGCTTGCGCACCGGGCCGATGCCGGGGACCGCGTCCAGTCCTGAGGCGCTGACGCGCCGCCGGCGCAGCCGGCGGTGGTACCCGATGGCGAACCGGTGCGCTTCATCGCGGACATGCTGGACCAGATGGAGCACCGGCGAGGTCGGCAGCAGCACGATCGGCTCCGAGGAGCCTGGGACGAACAGCTGCTCGAACCGTTTGGCCAGCCCCACGGCCGGCAGGCGCAGCGACAGCGACGCCAGTGCTGCGCCGGCGGCGGCGAGCTGCCCCTTCCCGCCGTCGATGAGCAGCAGATCCGGCAGCGGCAGTGCTTGCGCCAGCGTCCCCCCGAAGCGTCGCCGGATGACTTCCCGCATCATGGCGTAGTCGTCGATACCCTGGACGGTTTCGATTTTGAATTTTCGATACTGCGCTTTGAGCGGCCGGCCGTCCTGGAAGACGACGAGCGAGCCCACCGCATCCTGCCCGAAAATGTTGGAGATATCGAAGGCTTCGATGCGGCGCGGCAGCGCGGACAGCTTCAGCGCGGCCTGCAGCTGCTCCAGCGGGCCCGCGGAGAGCGATTTCTCCTTGGCGACGATGACGGAGGTGAGGGATTGGATCTGGTCGCGGAGCCGGGCGGCCTCTTCAAAGCGCCGATCCCGCGCCGCCTGCGCCATGCGCCGGGCCAGCTCCTTCAGCAGCGCATCGCGCTCGCCGCGCAGGAACGCGGTGAGGTCGTCGACAATGCGCTGATAGGCGTCGGCGTTGACGTAGCTGGCACAGGGGGCCAGGCACTGCCCCAGGTGGTATTCGAGGCACGGGGTCGTGGGAAACCGACGGCACGTCCGCATGGGAAACACCCGCCGCAGAAATCGCACCGCCTCGTGCATGAGGCCGGCGTCCGTGTACGGCCCGAAGTAGGCCGCCCCATCGGCCAGCTTGCGGCGGGTGACTACGAGGCGCGGGAACGGCTCGCGCGTGATTTTGAGCAGAGGGTAGCTCTTGTCGTCCCGGAAGGTGACGTTGTAGTGGGGCCGGTGGGCCTTGATGAGCTGCGCTTCCAGCAGGAGCGCTTCGGCTTCGGAGGCCGTCGGCCGGACTTCGAGGTCACGGATGTGCTGCACCATCCGGGCGATGCGCGGGCTCAGGGCGCGGTCGCCGCGGAAGTAGGAGGCCACCCGCTTGCGCAGGTTCAGCGCCTTGCCGACGTAGAGCAACGCTCCGTGCACGTCCCGGAAGAGGTAGACGCCGGGCTGCTCCGGCAGACCGCCTACTCGCCGGCGAAGAGTTGAATCCCGGGCAGGGTCCGCAGCCATCGCCAGACGACCCTCAGTTCCTCGACGTTGAGACACCGGCAGACCACCGCATAGACCGCCGCCCCGGCGGCAATCACCAGCGGCAAGCCGATCCAGGGATGCCGTTCCCACCCGCTCAGCGTCCACAGCAGCCAGCACCCCGCGCCCATGAGCAGAGCCGCCACCGTCATGCGCAGCCAGGGTCCTGCCAGCGGTTGCATCAGCGGCCGCTCCAGCCGCCGCTCCATCCGGCGCAGCAGGCGGAACGCGTTCGCGGTATTCGAGAGGGCGGCCGCGAGGGCCAGGCCGCCAACCTGCAACGGCCGCATGAGCCACAGGCAGAGCAGCAGATTGACGGCTACCGTCTCCGCCGCCAGCCACACGGGAGTTTTCGTATCCCGCAGGGCGTAGAAGGCGCCGGTCAAGACTTTGTTCGTGGCAAACGCCCAGAGCCCGAGCGCGTAGAACGTCAGCGCCTGCGAGGTCATGCGGGTGGCCGATGCGTCGAACGCGCCGCCTTCGATCAGGCCATGCACAATCGGATAGGCGAGGACGGCCAACCCGACGGCGGAGGGCAGAATGATGAACCCCACCATGCGCAGCACGCTCAGCAGAATACCGCTGAAGACCTGCCGGTCTTCGGCATGCTCCGCGAGCGAGGGCAAGCTGGCCTGCGCGGCGGCCGTGCCGAACAGGGCCAGCGGCAGCTGCACGAACCGGTTGGCGAAAAAGATCGCCGCCACCGCCCCCTCCCCGACCACCGTGCTGAACGACGCCAGGGTGGTGTCAATCAGGACGTTCGCCTGGTAGACGGCCGACCCGACCAGGCGAGGCCCAAGCAGCCTGGCAATCTCCCAGGAGCCGGGATGGGTCCAGCGCCAGCGCCACCGGAACCCCCGGCGGACCGCCTCCGGGATCGGCAGCACCGCTTGAATGAGGCCGCCCACCAACACCCCGATGGCCAGTGCGAGGATGCCGGGGCTCATCTGCGGCACCCCCCAGGCACAGGCGGCTAGCATCGCGACGTTTTGGATGGCCGGACCAAGGGCCGGCAGGGCAAAGTGGTGGAGCGTGTTGAGCAGCCCCATGAAGTACGCCCAGAGTCCCACCAGCGTCAGAAACGGAAACAGCACCCGGGTTAATTGGACGGTGAGCGCGTACTTCTCTGAATCCACCGCGAAGCCCGGGGCGACGAGGTGGACAATGAGCGGGGCCGCAACGACCCCGGCAGCCCCCAGCAGCACCAGCAGGAGCACTAAGTGGGTGAAGACGGTCTGGCTCAGCTGCCAGAAATCCTGGTCATCGCCGCGGCTGCGGTAGCGGCTCAGGACGGGGACCACCGCGCTGGCCATCGCCCCCTCCGCCACCAAATCCCGGAAGAGGTTCGGCAGGCGGAAGGCCACGACGAACGCCTGGGCCTCGGTGCGCGTGCCGAAGAGCCGGGCCATCACCACGGAGAGGACAAATCCCAGGATGCGGCTGAGGGCCGTGGCCATCACCAAGACGCCCGTCGAGCGGGCGATGCGGCTGGTGACCGTGTGCGGTGCTTGCGTCATGTGCGGTCCGCGCTGACAAGTTTCCGCGACTGTGCTATAGTAGGGGCTCTCTGGAGGAGGAACGAATGCCGAACAAGCACGCTGCCCTGAAGCAAATCCGGAAGGACCGCTCGCGGCGCCAGCAGAATCAGGCGCTCCGCTCGGAGTTGAGCACGCTGACGAAGCGGCTCGTCGGCCTCTTGAGCGGCCGCAAGCTGGATGAAGCCGCGGCCCTGCTCCGGAACGTGGCCAAGAAGTACGACCACGCGGCCACGAAGGGTGTCATCCACCGCAATACCGCGTCGCGCACCAAATCCCGCCTCACGCTGCGGCTGAACCAAGCCGCCGCCAAGTCCTAACCGTTCGAGGCCTCGGCGCCGAGACAGATCTCGGCGACCAACTGCTCGAGCGCCACGTCGGGAAGCGCCCGGCCGCTCTTCGCGTCCACATCGAGCCGCCAGCAAGCCGCCAGGTGGTCTTGCAGGCGCGCCAGCGGCCGGCGGGCGACTTCCGCCTGAATCCGCTCCACCCGCCACGGTTTCAATCCGGTGGCTGACGCCACCTGGGCGGTCCCCGCGCGCTGTGCCAATAGCCGTTTGACCGTCACCCACTGCTGCAGTTGCCAGCCCACTAGGCCCAGCAGCTTCGTCGGCTCCTTCCCTTCCGCCAACTGCGCGCGCACCGCCCCCAGGGCGGCCGCGGCATCCGCTCGGCCCAGCGCATCGGTCAGCGCAAACGGGTTTGTGGGGGCCGGCGGCCCGCCCAGGAACCGCTCAGTCTCGAATGCCGAGGCGGCTTTTGTCAGCGCCTGGCGCGCGCCGAGCTCGCTGTCCACGAGGAGCACGACGACGGCGGTTTTCGCAATGACTCCCGCATGCTCGAGGAGCCCCTCCACGCCGGCGGCGTTCAACCGGTGCGCCTCGTCCACCACGATGAGCCGCAGCGGGCTGACGGCCGGCTGCTGCCGGCACAGCGCCAGCAGGTCGCCGGCGGAAACCGCGGCCGCCTCCACCCGGTGGCGGTCAAGCGGCTGGATGCCGAGCTCGTGCTCCAACGCGCGCACGCGTTGGAGCTTGCGCGGGCGGTCAGGACCGAGGAAGAGGCGAATGCCGCCGGACGGCATGGGTGTGGGTGACGAGCCGGTTACCAGCTTTCGACGGTGCGCTCGACGATGCGCTGGGCCAAGTCGGTGACCGCGCGGCTCAAGGCGGCAGACTCCGACTCCACATGGGGTCCCAGCGCGAAATAGGTAGTATCGCCGGTAAACTGCAGCGCTTGCCAGAGGAGCGTGCCGGCCTTCTGGTCGAAAAACTTGAGGTTGACGACGATGCTCAGCCGCCACTCCTCCACCTGCTGGGAGGAGTTATACCGCAGCGCGTCGCGACGGAATTGCACGAGCTCTCCTTCCAGCCGGCAGTCCGCCCGCTCCGCCCCCGCCGGCCGCAGCAGCCCGGTGAACTGGTAGCGGTCCACGACGGCGTTGGTCAAATCGACTTCCATCTTGTGCCGGTAGATCGGAAAGCGGTTGCTGCCGGTGGTCAGCTGGGTGATGTCGATCTTGTTGACGAACGGCGCGACGTAGACCGTCTGCAGGTGGGCGGGCAGCCCCGGCCGGGTCGTGTAGCCGCAGCCGCCGGCCGCCAACAGCAGGCCGGCGAGTCCTGCGCATCGTCGAACCGCTCCGGAGACGGGCATCGGGTGGGGCGGAGCCTCAGGGCGTTTTCCCGAGGACTCCAATCCGTTCAGCGGCCTTGGGGGCCCAGGAGGTGTCGCCGAAGTGCAGGGCGATGTTGTTATAGTAGATCCGCGCCGAGGCTATCCGCCGGCGCCGCTCATAGAACTGCGCGACCTGGTACTCATGCTGCGCCCGCCGCTCCTTGAGCTCCTTGAGCCGGGTCGTGGCATCGCCGGCGAGCTCGCTGTCCGGATACTCGCGGACGAACGTTTCCAGCTCGCGCATGGCCAGGTCGGTCGGCGACTGGTCGTACTCCGGCGCGAACGTCCCCTTGAGGCTGGCCTGCGCAATCTGGAAGCGCGCGTCGTCGATCAGCTTGGAATCCGGATAGCGGGAGATGAGCTGCTCGAAGGCCGTGACCGCCGGCTCATAGTCCTGAAGCGCCAGGTGGGCGAGGCCGAGCTTGTACTGGGCCAGCTCGCCGTACTCGCTGAAGGGGCCGTCGTCGGTGATGGCCTGGAAGATCTCGACCGCCTTGTCGCGCGCGGGCAAAATGGCGGCCGTGCCGAAGAACTTGCGCTTCTTCCCCGCCAGGAAGTAGTTGCCGAGCTCGTATTCCCGCTCCAGGATCTCATCAAACCGCTTCGTGGAGGGATAGACCTGGATGGTCTTGCGGTATTCGAGGAAGGCCTTGTAGTAATCGCCCAACTCTTCCTGGCAGCGGCCGAGGTAGTACTGCCCCTCGGCAGCCTCCCGCGACTCCTTGTAGGCGCGCAGGAGTTTCTTGAATTCACGGGCGGCGCGGTCGTAGTCCTTCCGTTCGAAGAAGCCGACAGCGAAATCGAGCTGCTCCTCAGGGCTATCCTTGACGGCCCCGGACGGCCCGATCCACCCGGTCTGCGGCGACCAAATCCACGCCGCGAAGGCCGGGGGAGGGACGGCAGCGCCGGCGGCCAGGGTCAGGAGCATCGCGAGGGTGACGGAACGGAGTTTCATCGACGGAAACACGGTAGCAAATCCCTTCCCAAAAGTCAAAGGATGGGCTGCCCTAGAGCCGCGGCAGCAGCGGCAGGACCAGCAGCAGCCACGGGATGGCCCAGGCGGTCGTACACAGCCAGAGCGCGTTGGCCAGCTTCCGGTCCACGCCGAAGAGCAGCGGCAGGACCAGCGGCGACACCGCCACCGGGGTGGAGGCTTCCAGCAGGACGACGAGGCGCGGCAGACCGGTCAGCCCGAACGCGGTGACGAGCCCCCAGGCCACCAGCGGGCTGTAGACAAACTTAATACCGCTCATGGCTAGGCAGGCGCGCAGCCAGGGCCGGGGCGATTCAAACCGCAGCTGCGAGCCGATGGCGAGGAGATACAGCGCCGTATCCACCGGAATGAGGAGGTGGTTGAGCGTCTGCAACGGGGCGGGCCGCGGGATACCGGCGACGTTCAGCATGATGCCCGCCACCATGCCCAGAAACGGATACAGGCGCAGGCTGTCGTTGTAGGCGCTGGCGAGCTTGGAGCGCCCGGGCGCGCGCCCGTAGTGGGCGGCCAGCCCGAAGCCGATCGTGTAGAAGCACGGGGTGAAGCACAAGAAATACAGCACGCACAGGCCGTAGGCCGTCTCGCCGAAGAGCGCGAAGGCGGTAAACGCCCCGAGGTAGCCGACGTTCGAGAAAAAGGCGCAGGCCAGGAAACTGCCGGTTTCGGGCCGGGCGAGGGATGCGCGGCGCGCATACAGCCAGGCCGGCAGCAATGTGGCGACCGAGACCGCCAAGCCGATGAGCGGCAGCAGCCACGGGTCGCGGTGGCGGAAATCCATCCGCCAGAACAGCAGCCCCAGCATGAGCGGCGAGACGCGGGTGACGACCAGGCGGATGAACCCGGACGCGCGAGCTTCCGTCAGGATCCCGCGGCGGCCCAGCCACCAGCCGAGCGTCATCGCCCCGACAAACAAGCCGAGGCCGGCAGCCAGACGCCACCCCATCAGGGAGCCGCCGGGGCCTCGTCCGGCCTCAGCGTCGCGAGGCGGTGGCGGCGCGTCGCCTCAATCTGCAGCACGGTCCCGTCCGTGCGCAGACGGATGGCTCCATCGTCCCGCGTCAGGTACAGCTCGGCCTGCGTGCGCTGCAGGGCCTCCAGCGTCTCGGATGTGGGCAGGTGATGGAGCCGGCCGACGCTGATGAGCGCGACGGACGGGTGCACGAGCTGGAAGAAGCGCTCACCGATGGGACCAAGCCGACTGCCGTGATGCGGCACCTTCAGCACCGTCGACTGCCCCGGCCCACCGTTGCGCAGCAGCCAGGGCAGCCCGGCCTCCTCAATATCGCCGCACAAGAGCATGCTCACCCGACCCTTCGTCACCTTCATCACCACGGAGTTGTCATTCGACACGGCCGGCGCCTGCGGAACCAGCCCCTCGGGCGGATGCAGCACCTGCAGCACGACCCCGGAACCGGCATCCACCTGCATGCCGGCATGCAGCACCGTTTCCGGAATCGCGCGGGTAGCGGCCGCTCGACGGAGCCGGCGCGCGGACATCGTGGCACCTCGCACTCCGTTCGTCAAGAGCCGCCGGACGCGGATGTGCTCGAGCAGCGGAATGGCGCCGCCGATGTGGTCCTCGTCGGTGTGCGTCAAGAGCAGCGCGTCCACCGTCGCAATACCGGCAAACCGCAGATACGGCACGAGGCGGGACCGGCCGGCCTCTTCAGAGCCAGCATCCACGAGCAGCGTGTGCCCGCTCGGCGTGCGCACAATGAGGCAATCGCCGTGGCCCACATCCAGCGCAGTCACCTGCAGCCAGCGGGAGGCGAGGGCGCGCTGGGCGACTGCGCTCCAGCACCACAGGGCCGCCGCGGCCGCCCAGCAGATGAGCATCCTCCCAGCACTCACATGCAGCCGGCGGCGCAGGAGCGAGAGACCGAGCAGCGCATAGTAGGCGCCTAGCAGCCACAGGGACGGCGTCCCGACCCACCAGGTGCCGCCGGGAACGGCGTCGCACCAGGCCACGCACCGCACGGTCATCTGCAGCAGCTGCTGCAGCAATCCGCCGCCCCAGCTCATGGCCGGCTCCAGCAGCGTGCCGGCGGCCAAGAGCAGCGTGCCGACGATGACCACAGCACTCAGCAGCGGGGCGAGCAGCAAATTCGCCAGCATGGAGACGGGCGCGACCAGATGGAAGTACCAAGCCAGCACCGGGGCCAAGCCGACCCAGACGGCGGCGGTCGCGCTGAGACTCACGGCCAGGTACCAGCCGATGCCCGGCGTCGTCAGCACCTCCAGCCACAGCTGCAGGGGCCGACGCCAGCGGTCCGCGAACGCCAGCAGGCTGGCGACCGCGCCGAACGACAGCTGGAAGCTGGGGTCGAACAGCTGCGTCGGATTGACCCACACGATGAGCAGCGCGGCGGCCGCCAGCGTGTTCGCCCAATTGAGATCGCGGTCCAGGGCCGACGCGCCCAGGACGACCCAGGCCATCAACGTCGCGCGCACCACCGGCGGCTGCAGCCCGGTGAGGAGGCTGTAGGCCCCCACCGCGAGGGCGATCGCGAGCAGCCGCGGACGCAGCGGCAGCCCGGCCCAGCGCAGCAGCAGCTCGCACACTCCGGCCAGCAGGCCGACGTTGAAACCGCTGATGACCAGCAGGTGGATCGTGCCGGTTTCGACAAAGGCGGCTTTCAGCCGCTCCGGCAACGCGACCCGCTCGCCGAGCAGGATGGCGCGCAGCAGCCCGGCGGTCTGCGGCGAGAACGCCCCGTCCAGCAACTGCTCCCACCGCTGCCGCAGGCGGTAGACGGCGGAGAACCACAGCCAGCCCTGCCGCCGACGCAGGATGACCAGGCCGTCGTGCGGCCTCACCTGCAGCAGGCCGTGCACGCGCTGCCGCGCCAGGGCCGCGCGCCAGTCATACTGTCCCGGATTGCCTGGGGCGGGCACCTGCGACCACGCGCCCTCCACCAGGATGTCGTCGCCGTAGCGCAGCGGTGTGGCGGCTGCCTGTAGCGTCATGCGCACCCGCCCCGCGATGGGCCGCCAGCCATCCGGTGTGCGAATCTGGCGCAGCTCGAGGACGCCGGTTTGCGTCCCCAGGTCGTCCGGACCGAACAGTTCCGACGGATCATCCCGCACGAGCCCGCGCAGCTGCACGTCGGCGGGCGCCTCCGGCAGCCGCGCGGCGAGCGCTTCGGCCGGATGCGCGCGCCAGACCGCGACGCGCAGCAGGCCCAGGCATCCCCACACCACGAGCAGGGCGGCCAGCCCCCAGCGCCCCCGCAGCCGCGGCCAAGCCGCGAAGGCTGCGGCCGCCGCCCCGAGGCCGGCCACTCCCCAGAGAGGCAGCGATCCTCGGGAGCCGGCCAGAACGCCGAGCACAAACGCGACGGCAATCGAGACGAAGGGAGCGGTCATGGCATACGCAAATAAAAAACGCAGGGGAGAGCGTCTCTCTCCTGCGTCTTCAGTTGTCGAAATCTCCGGCGGTCGTTACATCGTCACGGACGGTGGGTCGTGTCGACATGCTGCATAATCGCCTGCCGGTCCTCAGGCGAAATCTCCACAAACCGCACGCCGATCTCGACCGGGCTGATCCCCTTGATGTCGTGCTGCTCGCTCCAGACCACTTCCCCGACAAAGGTCACCGGCTGCTGGCGGCCCGGCAACTGCAGCTCCACCCACAGGCGGGTTTCGGGCTGGACATGGCCCGGTGCCACCAAGCGCACCCCACCGCCTCCCACTTCCGTGGAGACGGCGGGCTGGCTCTGGCCCGAGGGCAGCAGGCTGTAGCGCAGCGGCAGCTGCGTATCGAGCCGCACGAACTTCCGCCGTTCTTCCATCACCAGTCCTCTCCGGGAGCGGCCGAGAGCCGCAGCTCCCCCTGCTCGTAGAGCGTGAAGCGGATTTCCCGCAGGAAGCGGGACGGCTGCATGAGGAGCTGCCCGCCGCCGCGCAGGCTCAAGTCCATCACGGGATGCGTCAGGTAGAGCTCGTCCTTCGCGCGGGTCGTGGCCACATAGAAAATCCGCCGCTCCTCTTCTTCCCCCTGGACCTCGCGCAGCGCCATCTCCGACGGGAACTCACCCTCGCACATCCGGATGACGAACACCACACGCCACTCCAATCCCTTCGCCTGATGGACCGAGCTCAGCACCAGGTGCTCCGTCTCGCGCGAGGCCCCGCCAGCCACCTCCTGCCCGTACAGCTCGCCCAGGAGCACCAGCTCCGACAGCAGGCTGCGCAGGCTCCGATACGAGCGCGCGAAGACCGCCAGCTGCTTGATATCTTCGAGCCGGGACTGGAACGCGTCGTAACGGGCCTTGAGGTAGTCGAGATACGCCGTATCGAGGACCGCATGGATGAGCTCGGCGGGCGCTTGCCCCTCGACGGACGCCTGCAGGGCGCGCAGGTCCTCCTGGAACCGCTTGAAGAACGGCTGGGCCGCCGGCGGCAGGCCGGTCCGAATGCCGTCGCTGAGCACGGTCTCGAGAGGCTTGGCCGCGGTACTCACCGCCGCCCACAAGCGGGCCGCCGTGACGTTGCCGACGCGCGGCAGCATCAGCCACAGCCGACGCCACGCAATCTCATCGAAGGGGTTGTCGAGCACTTTGAGGAACGCCACCACGTCCTTGATGTGCGCCTGCTCGAAGAAGCGCACGCCCGAGCGCACCTCATAGGGGATATTGCGCTTGATGAGCTCCGCCTGGAGGATCGTCGAGTGCGCATGGGCGCGGTAGAGCACCGCCATGTCGGCCAGCGCCATCCCCTCGTCCCGCAGCTGGAGGATCCGTTCCGCGACGAAGGCCGCCTCCTGATAGACATCGTTGATCGGCAGCACGACCGGCAGACTGCCCCGCGGCCGCTGGGCGATGAGCGTCTTGCGGTACTGGCGCTCGTTGTGGAGGATGCTGGCGTTGGTGAACTCCAGAATCTCCGGGGTGGAGCGGTAGTTGACCTCGAGCTTGAAGATCTCCGTGCCGGGGTTGCGCTCCGGAAAGCGCAGGATGTTGTCGTAGTTGGCGCCCCGGAACCGGTAGATGCTCTGCGCGTCATCGCCGACGACCATGAGGTTGCGCCCGTTGTGGACGGCGATACGCTCGACGATGTCGGCCTGAATGGTGTTGGTGTCCTGGTACTCGTCCACCAGCAGGTGCCGGAACTGCCCGCCCAACCGCTGGGCGACCTCCGGCCGGTCCTGCAGCAGCCGCTGCCAGAACCGCAGCAAGTCGTCGTAGTCCACCGCATTGGCCGCGCGCTTCTTCGCCTCATAGCGCCGGCCGATGTGCTCGAGCGCGTCTGTCCATTCGGCGAATTGGGGAGCGTCTTGCTCCACCACCGGAGCGAGCGGCTGCTGGGTGTTGAAGGCGAAGCTGAGCAGGTCTTGGATGAGGGCCGGCGTCGGGAACCGCTTCTCTTCCACCTTCACCTTGGCCTCGCCGACGCACACTTTGAGCAGGTCGCGCTGGTCCTCGTCATCCAGGATCGTGTAGTTCGGCTGCAGCCCCACGAGCGATCCGTGCTGCCGCAGCAGCCGGTTGCCGATGGCGTGGAAGGTGCCGCCCCAGATGCCGGCGGCGTCGCTGCCGGTGAGCGCTTCGACACGGCTGAGCATCTCCCGTGCGGCCTTGTTCGTGAAGGTCGCCAGGAGCAGCTGCGGCGGATGGAGGCCCTGGGTCAGCAGGTAGGCAACGCGGTAGGTGATGGTGCGGGTCTTACCAGAACCGGCCCCGGCGATGACGAGCTTGGGGCCGGACCCGCACGTGACCGCCGCCCGCTGGGCGTCGTTCAAATCGTGCGCCAGATCAAGGCGGAACGTCGCCGCCGGCCGGGCGGGCAGGCTGAAGCTGCGGGTCATCCCACGCCCTGCTGGCTGGCCGAAGGCCGGTCGCTGCACAGCAGCGACCGTTTCGCCCTCGGAAGAAAGGCTGCGTGATGGCGAAACCCGGTAGGGCGTGGGATCATCGGAGGAATTCGTCCATCAGGATGGTCGGGTCGCGGTCGAGCACCTGCCGGGCGTCCGCGGCAATGGTATAGCGCTTGCCGTCAAACGCCAGGATTTTCTCGTCGACCAGCCGGGTGAGCCGGGCCTCCTCAAATGCGTCGTGGAGCCACAGCATCTCTTTCAGCCCTTCAAAGGAGTTTCCTTGAGGATGGTCGCGATACAAGAACGTGATGACCTCTTTGGCTTGAACATCGGCGGCGGCGGCCAGCAGCTGCTGACGAACGACGGTGTTCATGGGCTGCAGATGCGCTGCGGGCCCCCGCTCAATGCGGCAGGCGCTTGGGCGGCTCCTCAGCGGAGCGGTTTGACCGGCCACCCGACATCGCCTCCTGGAACGCGCGGATGGCCTCGGCGAGGCCGCGGGCCACTTCCGGCAGCCGCTTCGGCCCGATGACCAGCAGGGCGACGATGAAGATGACGAGGAGCTCAGACAATCCGAGGTTACCCATGCAGGATCTCCAGCCTTAGGCCAGCTCCACCAGCCGGCCGCTGAGCTGCTCGGCGGCCAGCTCCAGCCGCAGGCCGTCGGATGTCGCCACGACCACGTGGTAGCCGCCCGGTACCGCCTCGCAGGCCAGCAGCGGCTGGTCCGTGGGAACGGTCGCCACATGCTGGACGCTGGCATCGGTGATGCGCTCCAGCGTCAGACGGCTTCTCGCTGCCGGACCGGTGCGGCGGCCCACCGGCGGCTGATGCAGCAGCTCCAGCTCCAGACGGAGTCGCCCGCCGCTGGGAACGAGTCGGGCGGCCCCGAGGCTGGCTCCGGCCAGCCGCTCGCTCAGGTTCTTGAGGTCAGTGATCACGGCGATCGCGTGTTCCATTCGTCGCTGACTCCACCGTCACGTACGCGTGCAGCCCTGTGAATGTCTGCGGCCCGATGCCCGGCACGCGCATGAGCTCTTCGGCCGTCCGGAACGCGCCATGCGCCGTCCGGTATTGCGCGATCCGCCGCGCCAGGGCCGGCCCCACCCCCGGCAGGCGCTCTAATTCTGCAACAGATGCGGTGTTGACGTCAATCTGGCGAGCCGTCTGCAGGGCCGCATCCCACTCAGCACCCGGCGCTGGCGGTGCCGCATCGCGCACCGCAAGCGGCGGTGTCCATCGCTGCCATCCCAGCACCAGCAGGCCGACCAGTGCGGCCGCCCCGAGGCCCGCCAGGGTCCGCCGTTCAGGCGTCGTCAGGTCGCTCACGGCTGTGCGGGGGCCTGCTGGAGCGCTTCGAAATCCGTCAGGTGCGTCTGCAGCTCCTGGCTGGCCCGCTGGATCGCGGCGATGATCGCCTGGTGCCCGGCGCGGGCGTACCAGCGGCCCGCGTCGGACTCCAGAAACTGGAGGTAGCGCTCCATCTCCGCATCGCTCAGATCGCGATAGGTATAGAGAGAGCTGAGCGTGGGGGAGACCTGCGACAGGTAGGCGAAGCTTCCGGTGCTCGGCGCGGTGACGGTCAACTGCTGGGCTTGCTCCAGCGCTCCGGGCAGCGCGTCGAGCGAGTCCACGATGGCCGGCCGCTGCCTCGTCGGATCGGCCGCCTCCATCGCCTCCACTTCCCGTCCGATGAGCGCCAGCCGTTGGGCGGTCGGGGGCTGCCGCTGCAGTCGGGTGAGGAACGCGGAGAAGTTCGACGGGTCTGCCGCCAGGCTTTTCAGGGATTCCCGCTCGGCCCGGGTCACGCGCTGCAACAGCGGGGTCGCCAGTTGCTGTTGCACCGCGTCGAACCGCTTCGCGTCGAAGTCGGATTGGACCGACGCGACCGCGCCGGGGAGTGCGACCTCGAGACGGAACGCCTGCTGCACGGCGTCCGAGAACATGGCCAAGAACTTCTCACGCGTGTCGGGACTGAGCGACGCCAGCTGGTCAGCGGACAGCTGCTGCTCCGGATGCTGCCGGAGCGCTGCCAGCACCACCCCCAGGCCTTCCGTCACCCCCGAGGCCTCCAGGAACGCCTCGATGCGAGCCGGATCCGCTCCAACGGACGGACTGGAGGCGTCCGCTGCGCCCATCTCCGACGCCGCAGCACCACCGGCCGCCGCCGACAGCGCCAGCCCGAGTACTCCGCTCACCATGCTGAGCCGACGACGCATCCATGCCTCCGTCATGACACGACGATGTTCACCAGGCGCTTGGGCACGATGATCACTTGCTTGATGGATTGGCCATCGAGAAACTTTTTCACCTGGGCGTCGGCGAGCACGGTCCGCCGAAGCTCTGCTTCGCTGATCGCCGCCGGAACCGTCAGGCGGGCGCGCACCTTGCCGTTGACCTGCACCACCATCACCACTTCGGCCTGCTCCAAGGCCGCCGCCTCGAACGCCGGCCACGGCTCGTGGGTCAGCGGCTTCGGATGTCCCAGCCGTTCCCACAACTCTTCGCAGAGGTGCGGGGCAAAGGGAGCCAGGAGGAGCACGCAGGTCTCGGCCGCCTGGCGCGGCAGCGGCTTCGTCTGCTCCAGCGCATTGAGCAGAATCATGAGTGCGGAGATCGCGGTGTTGAACCGCAGGTGCTCCAGATCCTCGGTGACCGCTTTGATGGTCTGGTGCAGCAGGCGCTTCAGCTCGCCGTCGACGGGCAGGTCCTGCAGCGCGGGGTTGAGCCCGGTCTCCGTAATCACGAGCCGCCAGAGCCGGTTCAGGAACCGGTCCACCCCCTCGATGCTGCGGGTACTCCACGGTTTGACCGCTTCGAGCGGCCCCAGGAACATCTCGTAGAGCCGGAAGGCATCCGCCCCGTGGGCGCGGATGACGTCATCGGGATTGACGACATTGCCGCGCGACTTCGACATCTTCTCGTTGTCTTCCCCAAGGATCAGCCCTTGATTCACCAGCTTCTGAAACGGCTCCGGTGTTGAGACCAGCTTCGCATCGTAGAGCACCTTGTGCCAAAAGCGCGCGTAGAGCAGGTGCAGCACCGCGTGCTCCGCCCCGCCGATGTAGAGGTCCACCGGCATCCAGTAGCGCTCTTTGGCCGGGTCCCACGCGCGCTGGCTGTTGCGGGGGTCCAGATAGCGCAGGTAATACCAGCAGGAGCCGGCCCATTGGGGCATGGTGTTCGTCTCGCGTTCGGCGGGGCCGTGGCACGACGGGCAGGTCGTCTTGACCCACGCCTTGGCTTTGGCCAGCGGCGGCTCCGCTGTGCCGGTCGGCTTGAAGTCCGCCACCTTAGGCAGGGTCAGCGGCAGCTGGGATTCCGGCACGGGCACGGTGCCGCACTTCGCACAGTGAACAATCGGGATCGGCTCGCCCCAGTAGCGCTGGCGCGAGAAGAGCCAGTCGCGCAGCTTGTACTTAATGGTTGGATGACCCAGATGGCGGCCCTGAAGCTGTTCGGTGATCTTCTTCTTGGCCTCTTCGCTGGGCAGACCAGTGAATGGCCCGGAATCGTGCATCCGACCCGGTTCCTCAAAGGCCTGCTCGAGCGGGTCTGCAAGCGGCGCCCCATCCGGGACGATGACTGGGCGGATGGGCAGATGATATTTCTTCGCAAATTCGAAGTCCCTTTGGTCGTGCGCGGGTACCGCCATGATGGCGCCGGTGCCGTAGCTGGCGAGCACATAGTCCGCAATCCAAATGGGAATTTCCTCGCTGTTGACAGGGTTCACCGCATACGCGCCGATGAACACTCCGGTTTTTTCCTTCGCCAGCTCGGTGCGCTGCATATCGCTCTTGCGGGCCGCGTCACGACAATAGGCCTCCACCCCGGCTCGATGCTCATCAGTTGTAATGTCCTGGACAAGGACGTGTTCGGGGGACAGCACGAGATAGGTTGCGCCGAACAGCGTGTCTGGCCTCGTGGTAAATACTGGAACCTGAGGTTTCCAACCCTTCCCTGGCGAGGTCCTGATACGTTTTGGTGTCGCGGTCGTTTTTATTGAGAAGACGACTTCAGCCCCTTCGCTCTTGCCGATCCAATGGCGCTGCTGGTCCTTGATGTGCTCCGGCCAGTCGAGCGCGTCCAGGTCGGCCAGGAGCCGGTCGGCATAGGCGGTGATCTTCAGCATCCACTGACGCATCGGCTTGCGCTCGACCGGATGGCCTTTGCGCTCGCATTTGCCGTCCACCACCTCCTCGTTCGCCAGCACCGTGCCGCAGGAGGGGCACCACCACACCGGGGCGGCGGCCACGTAGGCCAGCTTCCGCTCGTAGAGCTTGAGAAAGATCCACTGCGTCCACTTCACATAGGCCGGATCGGTCGTGTCGATCTCCCGGTCCCAGTCGTAGGAAAAGCCGATCCGCTTGATCTGGCCGCGGAAGGTGTCGATGTTCTTGCGGGTGGTGACGGCCGGGTGGGTGCCGGTTTCAATGGCGTATTGCTCGGCGGGCAAGCCGAAGGCATCCCACCCCATCGGATGCAGGACGTTGCAGCCCCGCATCCGCTTGTAGCGGGCGATGATATCGGTCGCGGTGTAGCCTTCCGGATGGCCGACGTGCAGGCCGGCCCCGGACGGATACGGGAACATGTCGAGCACGTAGTACTTCGGCTTGCGGTCGCCGTCCACGGCGCGGAAGGCCTTCTGGGTGTCCCAGCGGGCCTGCCACTTCGGCTCAATCTCCGCGAACGGATAGCGCTCAGCCATGGGGCATCAGCTGGCGAACGCGCGCTGCAGCACGGCTTCCACCTGCGGCCCGAGCGTGTTCCAATCCGCGTCGGACGATTTCGTGACGGAGATGAAGTTGTTCAGCGCAAACACCTGAACGACCCCGGCAATGCTGAGCAGCTCTTTGGCCCAACCGGTGGCCGTCGCCGCGTCCCGGTGCGAGGTGCCCTGGGCGGCGACGACCCGATTGAGCGTGAACTTCACCGCATTGGGGTTCGGGGTGCCCTGCCCGGAAATCGTCAGCGGTTCAGCCATGACGAGCCTCCGGAGCGCGCCTCAGCGCAAACGGCGCGTAGCACAACGCCATCGAGAGGAGGGCCACCCCCTCCATGGAGAGGAGATACCACGGCCAGGGCCCGAACTGATCCAACAGACTCGGCTGCGAAGGTTTGTGCGCCAGGTAGCCGTAGTTCATGCCCCAGATCCCGTTGACGATCCCGACGCATGCGGCATAGACGTTCGTGAGCCCCCAGACCCGCCAGAGGGACCGGGGCGTGGGAGCGACCCGCCCGCTGCGGCCGAGATAGACCGCCGCCAGCGCGGCCCCGCTGTGGGTGATGAAGAACTTGATCCACCAGTAATCCGGAAACGCCTGGTGCAAATCCGGCGTGAGCAACGCTTGCAGGCTGCCGGAGAGCCCCCAAAAATAGGCCAGCTCCATCACGAGTGTGGGGGCTCCCCAGAGCGCCCAGACCGAGAGGAACAAGGCAATGTCGCACAACTGCAGCGGGATCCGGGGGTGCCCCTGCTGCCAGGCGATCCACAGCGCCGCCGTCTCATTGACGAACAGGAGCGCCGCCGCGACGCGCGCCCATGTGCGCGCCGATGCGTGCGGCTTCCATCCAAAGCCCAACCATCCGGCTGCGGCCGCCGTCAGCGCCAGCACCGCGAGGTGATCCGGAGTCCACGGGTGGAACGGTTGTCGCATCACGAACGCGTGCCTGACAGCCGCTCGGCCCACCGTCGGGCTTCCCGGGCCACCGCCTGGCGAAACTCGGACTGGCTGGCCAGGCGCGGCCACACCTGCTGCCAGGTTTCCAACACCGTCTGCAGTTCCTCGTGTTCCCGGCGGCCGGTGGCGGACTGGCGGCAGCGTGTCAGCGCCTGCGCGATGCGTCCGGCGACGTCCTCTTCCGCCCGGCGCTGCTCAATCGCGTCGGCGATGGCCGCAATATCCTCAGCGATCCCACCGGTCGGCTGCGGCATGTCACGCCACCGCCTTCGCTCGCCGCGGCGAACGGACCAGCCGTCGCACGACGCCGAGGTTGCGCCGGTCCTCATCCTCGCTGGATTTCGGCGTTTCCAATACCATCGGCACCAAGCACAGCCTGGGGTGGTTGACGAGCCGCCGAAACGCCTCCAGCCCGATGTGGCCCTGGCCGATGTGCCAGTGGCGGTCGACGCGCGAATCGAAGGGCACCTTGGAATCGTTCAGATGGATGAGCTTCAGATGCTCCATGCCGATCGCTTGCTGAAAGCTCTCGAGCGTCTGCTCCAACCCGTCCTCGGTGTGAATCGGATAGCCGGCCGCAAACAGATGCGCCGTATCCAGGCAGATGCCCACGCGCGCCTTGGCGGCGACGCGCTGGCGGATGGCCGCCAGCTGTTCGAAGCGGTAGCCGAGGCCCTGGCCGGAGCCGGCGGTGTTCTCCAGCAGGATTATCACCGTCGAGCGGGCCTGCAGCGTCTCGGTCAGCGCGGCGGCGACTTGGCTCGTGCCGATCGCGTCGCCCTGCCCCCGGTGGCTGCCCACGTGCGTCACGAGATACTGGGCCCCCAGCGCGCCAGCACGGGCGTATTCCTCACGGTAGAGCCGCAGCGACTGCTGCCACATCGCCGCCTCGGGCGAGGCCAGGTTGATGATGTACGGGCTGTGGATGGCCAGCGGGTCGATGCCCAGGCGGCGGCGCTCCGCATCGAACTGCTCCGCGGCCTCCGGAATAATGCGGGGAGCCGGCCCGCCGCGGGGGCTGCGGCTGAACATCTGCATCGTCGTGCAGGCCAACCGCGTGGCCCGCGCGAGCGTTTCCGGGAAGCCCCCGGCAATGGAGAGGTGGACGCCTAACCGCATGAGACTGTTTATCTTATCACGCGCCTTGGAAGCGGGCAACGCCGCCCGTCGTCAATTGACACCGTCGGGCCCCCATGTTATGGTAGTCCCCGCATGTCCTGACTGGGGCAGTAGCTCAGCTGGGAGAGCGCCACAATGGCATTGTGGAGGTCACGGGTTCGATCCCCGTCTGCTCCACCATTTTCCGTCACTCGTCGAACAGGTTCGACGACCGAGCCGGGGGCCCCGCCGGTTGCGGGGTGGCGAGGAAGTGCCGAGGCGCGGTGGTGCCTCGGCGCCCCGTCTGCTCCACCATTTTCCGCTTTTCTCAGTCAGTAACCACCCGTTCGCGCGTTACCCAATGCACATCCGACACACGCTGAAGCTCTGGCTGCTGGCCGCGCTGTGCTCCCTGCTGCCGCACACCGCCATGGCCAAGCCGGCGGTCGCGCCGGCACCGGTGGCCCCGGGCCACGTCAACGTCATCGAGCTCGACAACCAGATTATCGGTCCGGCCACTCAGCGCTACATCGTCGATGCCATCACGCGCTCCGAAACCGACGGCGCCGTGTGTCTGGTGCTCATGCTGGATACCCCGGGCGGCCTGCTGGAATCCACCCGCACCATCGTCAAGCGCATGATGAACGCCCGCGTGCCGATCGCCGTCTATGTGGCCCCCTCCGGCTCCCGCGCCGGGTCGGCGGGTGTCTTCATCACTCTGGCCGCCCACGTCGCCGCCATGGCGCCCTCGACGAACATCGGGGCGGCCCATCCGGTGCTGGCCGGCGGCGGCGGGCCGGTGCGAAAGCTGGTCCGGCGCATCCGCCCGGCGGTCGAGCCGTCCGCCAGACGGCGGCAGTCGAGTGACGAACCGGACGAGGTCGTGGAAGAAGAACAGGACCCGATGGCGGACAAGATCATGAATGACACGGTCGCCTGGGTGACGACGATCGCCCGCGCCCGGGGGCGCAATGAAGCCTGGGCGGCCAACGCGGTGCGGGAGAGCTTCTCCGTGGCGGAAGCGGAGGCGGTGCGCGAGCGCATTGTCGACGTCATCGCCGCCGATGTACCGGATCTGCTGGCCAAGATGGACGGCCGCCGGGTGCAGCTGGCCGGCACCGAGGTGGAGCTGCATACCGCCCAGGCGCGCATCGTCCGCGTGCCCATGTCCACGCGGCAGGAGTTCCTCGCCATCATCACCAATCCGAACATCGCCTACCTGCTGATGCTGCTGGGCACGCTGGGGCTGGTCTTCGAGTTCACCCATCCCGGCATTGGCTTCCCCGGCATCGCCGGGCTCATCTGCCTGGTGCTGGCCCTCTACGCCTTCCAGACGCTGCCGGTCAGCTACGCGGCCATCGCCCTCATCGCGCTGGGCATCGGGTTGCTCGTCGCGGAAGCGCACGTCGTCAGCCACGGCCTGCTGGCGCTGGGCGGGGCCGTTGCGCTGACGCTCGGCAGCCTCATGCTGTTTGAAACACCGGAGGGCTTCGGCGTGTCGCTGCGCCTCATCGTGCCCGTCGTGGCGGGCCTCTCGGCCATCATTCTCTTTCTCGTCGGGCTGGCGGTGCGGTCGCAGCGCCAGCCGGTGCAAAGCGGCGTGCAGGCGTTGATCGGCGCGCGCGGGATTGCGGAGACGGACATCGCGCCGACCGGACACGTGCATGTGCAGGGCGAGCTGTGGAGCGCAGCGGCCCAGGACCCGATCCGCAAGGGCGACCCGGTGCGGGTCCTTGCCGTGAACGGCCTGACGCTGCAAGTGACGCGGGGCGCGTAAGCGAAGGAGGATCTGATGCCGTTGTTCCTGTTCTCGTTGCCCGGGGTCGTCGTCCTGGGCGTCTTGTACCTCATCAGCTGCGTCCGGATCGTGAACGAATGGGAGCGGGCCGTGATTCTCACCCTGGGGCGAATGAGCAGCGCCCCCAAGGGCCCGGGCTGGTTCCTGGTGTTCTGGCCAATCCAGGCGATGCTGCGGGTCAGCCTGCGGACCGTCACGCTGGATGTTCCCCCGCAGGATGTCATCACGAAAGACAACGTCTCGATGAAGGTCAACGCGGTCATCTACTTCCGTGTCGTTGACCCGAACCGGGCGATCGTCTCGGTGGAGGACTACCTGTTTGCCACCTCCCAAATCGCGCAGACAACGCTGCGCAGCGTGCTGGGCCAGGTGGAGCTCGACGAAGTGCTCGCGCACCGGGAACAGCTCAACCAGCAGCTGCAGACCATCATCGATAAGCAGACGGATCCGTGGGGCGTGAAGGTCTCGGCGGTCGAAACCAAGCAGGTGGACCTGCCGGAAGAAATCCGGCGGGCCATGGCGCGGCAGGCCGAGGCGGAGCGGGTGCGGCGGGCCAAAGTCATCGGGGCCGAGGCGGAATTCCAGGCCGCCCAGCGGCTGGTCGATGCCGCACGGCTGATGAGCGAGCAGCCGATGGCGCTGCAGATGCGCTACCTGCAGACGCTGGCGGAGATCGCGACCGAGAAGAACTCCACGACGATCTTTCCGATTCCGATCGACCTCATCACGCCCTTCCTGAAGAGGGCGCAAGGTGCGTGACACCCCGCCGGGGTGGCGGAACTGGCAGACGCGCGGGTCTCAAAAACCCGTGACCGAAAGGTCATGTGGGTTCAACTCCCACCCCCGGCACTGTTCTTGACGACCCGTTTGAGAGTTCCTCGCCCCACCGTTGACCTCTGGGCGGAAACTCTCTCCCCCGGCAGCTTTCCCGCAAAACAATCACGCCATCCGCCGACCGGCGGATGGCGTTGGTGGCGCGGGACGCGACTAGGCGGACGAGCCGACGACCGCCGTCTGCTGAGAGGAGAACACCCCGATGCGGCGGAACCGGTCGTAGCGCCGCTGCAGCAGGACATCGAGCGGGGTCGAATCGGACAGCTTGCAGAAGCGCAGCACCGACGCCCGTAGGCGCTGGGAGACCAGCTCGGCGTCCCGGTGCGCCCCGCCCAGCGGCTCCTCAATCACTTCATCGATGACGCCCAGTCGCAGCAAATCCTGCGAGGTCAGCTTCAGCGCGTCGGCCGCGTCGGGCGAGCGGGCCCGGTCGCGCCAGAGGATCGCGGCACAGCCTTCCGGCGAAATCACGGAATAGTAGGCGTTCTCGAGCATGGCCGCCCAGTCGCCGACCCCGATGCCCAGCGCTCCGCCGGAGCCGCCTTCTCCGATGACGCAGAGGTAGACCGGCGTCCGCAGGCGGGCCATCTCCCGCATGTTGATGGCAATCGAGTGCGCCTGGCCCCGCTCCTCCGCCCCGATCCCTGGGTAAGCGCCCGGCGTATCGATGAAGATGAGCACCGGCAGATGGAACTTCTCCCCGAGCCGCATCAGGCGCAGCGCCTTGCGGTAGCCCTCCGGGTGGGCGGAGCCGAAGTTGCGCATCAGGTTTTCTTTCGTGTCCCGCCCCTTTTGATGGCCGAGGACCACGACGGGGCGCCCCTCCAGCTTGGCGATGCCTCCGACCATGGCGCGGTCGTCCCGAAAGAGGCGGTCGCCGTGCAGCTGCGTGAAGTCGGTCAATAGGCTGGCGACGTAATCGAGGGTGTAGGGCCGCTGGGGGTGGCGAGCGATCTGCACGCGCTGCCACGGGGTCAGGCTGCCGTAGATCTTGCGCTTGAGCTGCTCGAACTGGGCTTCCAGCGTTTTGACGGCATCCGGCCGCTTGTCGCGGTCGGGCGCCTTCTGCGCTTCCTGGAGGCGGCGCTCCAGCTCGGCGAGCGGTTTTTCAAAATCGTAGCGGTAGCCGTTCATCAGCGCCGTTGAGGCGGCTCCATTCCTGGACTCCATCGCACGATCCTGTGCCTGGCGTCCGTTCAATCCACGATCGTGACGTCCGTGCCGACCGGCACGATGTCGTAGAGCTCCTCGACCTCGGGATTCCGCATCCGGACGCAGCCGGCCGTCACCTGCTTGCCCATCGCGTTCGGGTCCACCGAGCCGTGAATACCGTAGCCCTGCTTATCGAGCCCGAGCCAGCGCGTCCCGAGAATATTCTCCGGGCTGTCGGGTGGAACGACCGCATTCTGCTTGTACCACACCGGATTGGGCAGGCGGTTGATGACCTTGAAGGTGCCGACCGGGGTCGAGTTGTCCTTGCCGGTGGCCACCGTGTACGTCTTGATGAACTGGTTGTCTTCCGTTAGCAGCAGCGAGTTCTGTGACTTATCCACGACGATACTGAAGTGCCCCTTGGGCACCTTGAGCTTCTGGCCGGGCCGGATGACATCGCCCTTGAGGTTGTTCGCGCGCCGGAGGAACTCCACCGTCGTGTGGTTGGCCTTGGCGAGCTTGCCGAGGCTGTCGCCCGGCTTGACCTCGATCGTCGTGTCCAGGTCGGTCACGATGGGGGAAAACAGCAGCGCCACGTTGACGTTGCCGAGCCGCTCCTGCGCCTTCGGAACGATCGGAGATTCCGGGAACCGTTCGAGGAGCGTCCGGTACATGGAGCGCGCCTCTTCGTACTGCTGCTGGCCCTCATAGACTTCGCCGAGCTCCAAAAACGCATCGTCCGCCAGGGGCGAGTCGGGATAGGTGGCCACCAGCTCTTCCAGGGGGGGTTGCGCGTCCGAGAAATGGCCTTGCTGCGCAGCATGGGTGCCCTGCGCCAGCAGCTGCTGCGCCTTGCCGCCGAACCAGCCCTGCTGGCTGGCCGCCACCAGCATGCCAATGGCGACGACGGCCGCCAGTCCTGCTCCCACCCCGATGAGAATCCGTTGCTGCATCCCCGCCTGTCTCCTTCCCCCTCGTTACGTAGTTCGTTCGCGTTCGGGCATCACTGCAGCGCCAGCGCGGTCGCCAGCCCGACGACCATTCCCGCCAAGACTTCCAGCGGCGTGTGGCCCAAAAGTTCTTTCAGCCGTTGTTCCTGGATCCGGCGCTTGAAATACATGTCTTCCATCATTTTATTCAGGACTTGCGCCTGGCGGCCGCTCCAGCGGCGTACGCCTTGCGCGTCGAAGACGGTAATGATGGTGAAGGCGATGGCGATGGCGAAGAGGGGGGAGGAAAAACCTTGTTCCAGTCCGATGGCGGTGCTGAGGGCGGTGACCCCCGCGGCATGGGTGCTGGGCATCCCGCCCGTGCCGAAGAGCCATCGGAAATCAAACCGTCTCAGGCGGAGGACCCCGAGCATAATTTTAATGCCCTGGGAGATGCAGCAAGCCACAAGCCAGGAGACCAGCGCTGGGTTGGCCACCCACGCGCCAACCGACGGCCGCATGCGGTTACTGAGCCTGGGGCTCCAGCACTTGCACGCGAAGTTTGGATCCCGCCGCGCTGCCGAGCGTCGGCGAGCCGTCATGGAGCACAAAGCCGCGGTTGCCGGCCGCCAGCCGTTCCTGGTCGGCCTTCCGGAACGCTTCAACCCGGGCGCGCCACGCCGCCCACCGCTCCTGGCTCATCTTCTGCTTCACCTGGTGGATCGCCAGGCGCAACTCCTTGAGATCGTTCAGGCGGGCTTCCAATTGCTGCTTTTCTGACTCAATCGTCGTGACCTGGCTGCTCAGAGAGGTGTTCTCTGCGCGGAGCTGCTCATGCTCGCGTTGGAGGGTGGCCAGCTGGAAGGTGGTTTCGTCGAGCTTGGTCTGGACCTGCTTCAGCTCCCCCTGGAGGGAAGTGACTTCCTCGGTGCGCGAATGCACCGCTTCCTGCGCCGTGGAGAGGTCCCGGCTGAGCTTGGCTCGCTCGGCATCAAGCTCCGCGACCGTTTGCTGGGCCTCATGATACGCCGCGGAAATCCGGTGCTTGTCGCGCTCGACCACGGTCGTGCGCAACAGGCTGGCGATGGTGACGCCCGCCAAGACCAAAAGAACCAACCGGCCTCTCTTCATGTTGGGATTCTCCTTGACCTGGGAAGGAAGGTCGTGTTAGGGTGCAGTATAGCGGGAAGCCAAAAAAAACTCAAGCCTTTTCCCGCCCCGCATGCTCGCCCGCGCCTTCTCCTATACCACATTAGGGTTATCTGCTGTCCCGGTTGACGTTGAGGTGGATGCCAACCGGGGGCTCCCCAGTTTTACCCTGGTGGGCCTGCCCGACCAAACAGTCAAAGAGGCCAAAGAGCGGGTTCGGGCGGCCATCCTCAACAGCCAATACCGGCTGCCATCCCTTCGGTTCACGGTCAACCTGGCCCCGGCGGACGTCAAAAAGGAGGGCGGGGTCTTTGACCTCGCCATCGCGCTGGGCCTGCTGGCCGCATCCGGCCAGTTGGATGCCACAGCACTGGCGGCTGTCACCGTACTGGGCGAACTGGCCCTGGACGGTACCGTGCGCCCGGTCCGCGGCTGCCTGCCCATCGCCATGGCCCTGCGCGCGCATCCTAGGCGGCTGCTGGTGCCCAGCCATAATGCGCCGGAAGCGGCTGTCGTGGCAGGCGTTGAGATTATTCCGGTCGACTCGCTGCAGCAAGCCGTGGACTACCTGTCCAACCGGTGCCCGCTGGCTCCCTGCCGCCCCAGCCGGCCGAAGAGCCGCACCGAACTCAACCGGTATGACGTCGATTTCGCGGAGGTGAAGGGCCAGGCTCATGCCAAGCGCGCCCTGGAAGTGGCGGCGGCTGGGGGCCACCACGCGCTGCTCATCGGCCCGCCCGGCTCCGGCAAGACGATGCTCGCCAGCCGGATTCCCACCATTCAGCCCGACCTGACGCTGGACGAAGCGCTGGAAACGACCGCCGTGCACAGCGTCTCCGGCCTGCTGGACGGGACCCCGCTGCTGCGCCAGCGGCCGTTCCGGGCGCCGCACCACACGAGTTCAGCCGTCGCCCTGGTCGGCGGAGGGCCGGCACCGAAGCCGGGAGAAGTGTCGCTGGCGCATCACGGAGTACTGTTCCTGGACGAGCTGCCCGAATTCCACCGGGACGCCCTCGAGTGTCTGCGCCAGCCGCTAGAAACCGGCTTGGTGCATGTCGCCCGGGCGAAACGCTCGGTGACCTTCCCCGCCCGCTTCACCCTGATTGCGGCCATGAATCCCTGCCCCTGCGGCTATCTGACCGGGTCGGCGCGCCGCTGCCGCTGCACCAGCGCCAAAATCCAGGCGTACCTGGCCAAAATTTCCGGGCCGCTGCTCGACCGCATCGACTTGCACATCGACGTCCCCGCCGTGCCGGTAGACACACTCACTCGACCGTCGGCCGCTGAATCCTCCGCCGCCATCAAGACCCGCGTGCTGCGCGCCCGACGGCGTCAGCGCGGGCGCCTCGCCCGGTTTCACGCGGCCTGCAACGCCCAGCTGCGCCACCGGGACCTGGCGGCCGCCTGTCCGATGAGTCCGGCGGCGGCTGAGCTGTTGCAGCGCGCCTTGCACGAATTCCACCTGTCGGCGCGCTCCCACGACAAGGTCGTCAAAATCGCCCGCACGATCGCCGACTTGGCCGGCGCGGACACGCTGCAACCTGAACACGTCGCCGAAGCGCTCCAATACCGCGCGCTGGACCGGCAGCTGTGGGCTGCATAGCCCGCGCGGCGGCGCTTGCGAAATCCTTCCGAATACGGTATGACTGCTGAAGCGGCACTCAACCGCTGACTGCATCCCGGAGGCCGATGGGCATTTGGTTCGCGTGCACGTTGTTCGTCAGCGCCTTCCTGTTGTTCCTGATCCAACCCCTGTTTTCCAAAATGGTGCTGCCGCTGTTGGGCGGCACCCCGGCCGTGTGGAATACCTGCCTGGTGTTTTTCCAGCTCGCCCTGCTGGCGGGATACGCCTACGCGCACGCCACGACGGCCTGGCTGGGCACGCGCCGCCAGGCGCGCCTCCATGCGCTCCTCTTGCTGGTTCCGCTCCTCGCGCTGCCGGTCAGCTTGCCGGCGAACCTCGCCCCTCCAGCAGATGCCTCGCCGGTCGGGTGGCTGCTGGGGCTGCTGCTGGCACGGGTCGGGCTGCCGTTCTTCGTCGTGGCCACCAGCGCCCCCCTGCTGCAGGCGTGGTTCGCGGACACCCGGCAGCCCGGGGCCCGCGATCCGTATTTCCTGTATGCCGCCAGCAACGCCGGCAGCCTGCTGGCGCTGCTCGCCTATCCGCTGCTCCTTGAGCCGCACCTTCGGCTGACCGAGCAAAACCGGTTGTGGGCGGCCGGGTACGTCGTCTTCGTCCTGCTGACGTGCGGATGCATGCGGCTGCTGTGGCGCGCCGGACCCCTGACGCCCGCGGCCATCCGGCCGGCCGCCGGGGAGCGCCTGCCGCTTGGCCGGCGCCTGCGCTGGGTTGGCCTGTCGCTCGTGCCCTCGAGCCTGCTGTTGGGGGTCACCACCTACATCACGACCGACCTTGCGTCCGTGCCGCTGCTCTGGATCGTCCCGCTGGCTTTGTATCTGCTGACGTTCATCCTGGTGTTCGCCGCGCGGCCGCCATTCTCGCATGAGGGAATGCGGCGCGCGCTGCCTCTCGTCGTGATCCTGACGCTGCTTCCGACCATGTCCCGGCTCATCGGGCCGGCGTGGCTCATCCCCATCCACCTCCTCCTCTTCTTCATCGCCTCGATGGTGTGCCACGGAGCGCTGGCGCAGGACCGGCCGTCCCCGGCGCATCTGACGGAGTTCTATTTCTGGCTGGCCGCGGGCGGGGCGGCCGGCGGGCTGTTGAATGCGCTCATTGCCCCCCTCGTATTCCGGTCTGTGGCGGAGTATCCGCTGGCGATCGTCCTGGCGTGCCTGGCACTGCTGCGTCCGGGCGAGCCGCGCGGGGGGCGGTGGCGTGATGTGCTGCTGCCGGCCGTCCTGGCGCTGACGAGCCTCGTCATCACCGCGACGGTGCGGATGCTCGGGGCCGAGCGGACGCTGGCGGGCGACCTCGTCCAGTTCGGCCTGCCGGTGGTGCTGTGCTATACCTTCTCCCGGCGGCCGGTCCGGTTCGCGTTGGGAGTCGGCCTGTTGTTGCTTGTGGGATTGCGCGCGGCGGATGAGGCCGAGCGGCCCTTGCACACCGCCCGCAGCTTTTTCGGCGTCCACCGCGTCTTCGCCCGTGCCATCGGGCCGGAGCGCTACCACGAACTCGTGCACGGCACGACCCTGCACGGCCGGCAGAGCCTCGACCCGGCGCGGCGCTGCGAGCCGCTCAGTTACTACGACCGCGAAGGGCCGGTGGGCCAGATATTCGGCGCGCTGACCCTGCCGGCGGAGAGCCCCCGTGTCGCGGTCGTCGGGTTGGGCACCGGCGCGCTCGGCTGCTACGCGGCACCGGGCCAGGCATGGACCTTTTATGAAATCGACCCGGCGATCGAGCGAACGGCCCGCACCCCGGAGTATTTCACCATCCTCCGGGACTGCGTGCCAGCGGCCCGGGTCGTCCTCGGGGACGCGCGCCTCTCGCTGCAGCGAGTGCCGGACCGCTCGTACGGCATGATCATCGTCGACGCGTTCGGATCGGATGCCATCCCGGTCCATCTGCTCACGCGCGAAGCGTTCGCGCTCTATCTGCGGAAGCTTGCCGAGCATGGCGTCATCGTCTTCCATACGTCCAACCACTACCTCAATCTTCGGCCCGTGGTGGGCAATCTCGCGAAGGACCTGCACCTCTGGGGGGTCGGCCGGGGGCGTGGCCGCCTGACGGACGCCCAGTTTCTCGCCGGGGCGAGCGCTTCGGAATGGGTCGTGCTCGCCCGCCGGCAGGATGATCTGGGCGCCTTGTGGCAAAACCGCTCCTGGCAACCCCTCCGCCCTGCCCCCCGCTTGCCGGTGTGGACGGATGACTATTCCAATATCTTCAGCGTGTTCCGCTGGCGGGAGTCGATCCGCCCCGCCCGGCCTGCCGCTCCGGCCGACGCCCACCGGACGCGCTGACGCGGGTGGACAGTGCGCCTCCTGCAGGGGTATGATGCCATGAGCCTCGGAAGCGGTGATGGCTTGACCGGTCTGTTCGTGCGTGAAGAAGCGCGCTGACGCGGAGACTCCGCAGGCGCATTGCGACAGGAGCCATGGAGACCAACACTAGTGCCTTGCAGTTCGTGCTGCACGCCGGGGGGTTCGTGAAATTCATCCTCTTCATTCTGGCGGGGTTCTCGATTGTCTCGTGGGGGATCATCCTACAAAAGCTGGTCACCCTCTCGTTTGCAACCCGCCAGACGGCACTCTTCCGCCAGCTGCTCGATGCCGGGACGCCGGCCCGCGAGCTTGAGGACGCGGCGAAGCGACTCACCGCAAGCCCGCTGGCAAACGTCTTCCGGTGCGCCTCGGAGGGATCGGCCGGCCGGCCGCGCGAGCTGGCGATCCGGCGCTGCGAGGCGGCCGAGGTGGAGCAGCTGCAGGCCTATCTGCCGTTTCTGGCGACGACCGGCTCCACGACGCCGTTCATCGGCCTGCTCGGCACCGTCTGGGGCATTCTGGAGGCGTTCCGCGGCATCGGCAGCACCGGCTCGGCGGCGCTGGCCGTCGTGGCCCCGGCTATCGCCGAGGCGCTGATTACGACGGCGGCCGGCCTGCTGGCCGCGATCCCGGCCGTGATCGCCTACAACGCATTCCTGAACTGGGTCCGGAAGCTGGCGCTCGAACTCGAGCCGTTCACCAACCAGCTGCTGCGCCCGTAAAGCCCGCCATGCGACTCGCCGACCAACGCGGCTTGATGGCCGAGATCAACGTGACGCCGTTCGTCGACGTCATGCTGGTGCTGCTCATCATCTTCATGGTGACGGCCCCGCTGCTGGACCGCGGCATCCCGGTGGATTTGCCGGCGGCGGCGAGCGGCAAGACCCCCCGCGGACAGAGCGGGATTACGCTGACCCTGACGAAGGAGCACGTGGTCTACTTCAACAACGACGTGGTGACGCTGCAGGAGCTCCGGCAGCGGCTGGCCGCCATGCGTGACCAGCCGGTCGTCATCCGGGCCGACCGCAACGCCTATGTCGCTCGGCTCGTGGAACTCTGGGACCTCTGCCGGCTCCAGGGCTTCCAGCAAGTGCACATCATCACCATGGCGGAATAGCCGCATGGCCGACCGCCGGTTCCTCAGCCTGGCCGTCGGGCTCTCCCTCCTCGGGCACCTGGTCGTCTTCCGAGCCGCGCTGGTGCGCGGCCTCTCCAGCTTCTCGAAGCCGCTGGCGACGCGGTTCAAGCTCGTCTATGAAGAGCGGCCGGCCGGCGCGGTCGTCCGCCCCATGCCTCAGGTGGCCCCGACGGTGCCCGTGCGATACATCACGATCCCGACGTTGAGCGCGGGGGCGTCTGCGGCGATGCGGGGCGGGGCGGGGGTCCAGCTGGCGCCGTCCGCCGAAAGCGTGGGCGATCAGGCGCTGCTGCTCGCGCTCGGCAACGGCGAGGGGATGGGCGGGATGGCGAACAATCCGCTGAGCGTGGGGGGCGGAGCCGTCGTGGACCTGGCGAATGTGGCGGCGTCCGCGCGAGGCAATCCGGTCCGTCTGACGTATTTCAGCGCGCTGCGCGACCAGGTGCAGCAGATGGCGAACTCCCGCGCGTGGATTCCAGAGGCGGCCGCAGCCGGCGGTATCGCCTACGTGCGGTTCGTGCTGGAGCGCCGGGGCACGACGAGTAGCATCGAGCTGCTCGTCGAGCAGTCTACCGCGTCTCCGGCGCTCGGTGACGCGGCCGTCCGGATCGTGCGGGCGGCCGGGCCGTTTCCCCCGTTCCCGCCGTCCTTCACGGACTCGACGCTGACGATCCTCATCCCCATCCAGTTCGTCTTCGGCTCACCCGAGTAACGTCGCCTGCCAGGGGAGGACGGCGCTGCCGCCTAGCGCAGATCCGGCGGCAGCACGCGGCTGAGCTCTTCGAGGCTGGTCTGGCCCGCCTGCATCTTCTGCCACGCGGACTGCCACAGGCTCGTCATGCCGCGGGAGAGCGCGGATTGCCGCAGCTGTGTCGCGGACGTGCGCTTGATGATGAGCGACCGCAGATGCTGGTCGACCGTGAGCAGCTCGAAGACCGCCGTCCGCCCGTAGTAGCCGGTCCCGCGGCACTGTTTGCACCCCTTGGCCGCCCACACCTTCAACGCACCGCTGCTCGCCTGGCCGGGCGGGGTGATCCCCATCGCGGTGAGCACCGCCGTCTCCACCTGGGTCGCATGGCGGCACTGGTCGCACAGGCGGCGCACGAGCCGCTGAGAGAGCACTCCCGTCAGGGCCGAGCAGAGGGCGAACGGCTCCACGTCGAGATCGAGCAGGCGTGTCACAGCACCGGCCGCCTGGTTCGTGTGCATGCCGGCGAACACCAGATGGCCGGTCGACGCCGCCCCGACCGCCAACGCGGCGGTCTCCTGGTCGGCGATTTCGCCGACGAGGATGAGGTTGGGATCATGGCGCATCGCGGCTCGCAGGCCGCTGGCGAACGTCAGGCCGACCTTCGGCTGCACCTGCAGCTGGGTCACCCCGGCCAGCTCATGCTCAATGGACTGCTCGATGGTGACAATATTGACGCGGCCGGTATTGAAACGCGACAGCAGCGCGTACAGGGTGGTCGATTTCCCGGAGCCGGCCGGGCCGGTCACCAGCAACAGTCCGGCGGGCCGCCCCAGCAGCGCGTCCAACTGATGGCCCTGCGCTTCATCCAGCCCAAGCTGCTCAATCCCCAGGATGCTCGACGGCCCCAAGAGCCGGATGGCGACGTGCTCGCCGGCCGGAGTCGGCAGGATGGAGACGCACAGGTCCAGCTGGGTGGCACCCAGCTCGAACCACACGCGCCCGTCCTGCGGCAGGCGGTGCTCGGCCACATCCAGGTTGGCCATCACCTTCAAGTGGGCGACGAGATGGGGATAGAGCTCGCGCAGCCGCGGGTCGACCGGCATGGTGTAGAGGACGCTGTCGATCCGCTCCCGGACCCATGGTTCCTGCGTGCTGATGCCTAAGTGCAGGTCTGTCGCGCGGTTGACGTAGGCGTGCTGGATGAGGTCTTTGACGAGCTGCGGGACGGCACTGCGGGCCGCCTCGGCTTCCTCGCGTTCAGGCGCCACCGGCCAGCTGGATGTGCTGCTCGCCTGTGCCGGCGGCATCGTCCGGCGGGCCTTGCCGGCCTGCGGATAGAAATAACGCAGCGCCTCCTCGACGTCCCCCCGCGCGATGGCGACCGGCTTCACCTCGCATTCCAGCCGCGTCTTCAGCTCGCCCAGCCGCTCCACCTGGAGGGGCTCCGCCGTCGCCACATGGAGGAGGCCGTCGCTGTAGCGCAGCGGGACGACCTGGTACTGGCGGGCAATCTCTTCGGGCACCCTGGCCACCGTCTCCGGGTCCGGCTGGGCGGTCGTCAAATCGACCGTCTCAATCCCCATCGCCGCGTAGAAGCAGTGGTCGAAATCAAACGGCTTGGTGAGGTAGCTGCTCGCCCCCCGCTGCAGCGCCTCGTCAATGGCTTGCGAGTCGGCGACCCCGCTGATGACCACCACCCGGAGATCCGGCTGCGCCTCTTTGAGGCGCGAGAGCACGTCCAGCCCGGAGCCGTCCGGCAGGCGCAAGTCGAGCAGCACCACCTCTGCCGGCACTTGGCGCACCTGCTCCAAGGCCTGTTGGGCGGTCGACGCCGTCGTCACGCGAAAGCCCTTCTGCTCAAAGAAGTCCTTCAGCGCGACGCACAGCCGCGGTTCATCATCCACGACAAGCAGCTCTTTCATCGTCTTCATAAGTATAGCTGACGCAACGGGTAGGTAGCGCGGGGCGTCGGTTTTTCTCCGTCTGGCGCCGCGCATCGGCAAAGCGTAGAATAGCACTCGGCACGAGCGCTTCCAAGCCCCCACAGAGAGGATACCATACCGATGAACCAATGCCTCGGATGCGGCGCATCGATCAGCGACCAGGACGTGGCTTGCCCGCGCTGCCAGGCCTCCCGCGGGGGGCGGCCGGCGACCCCCAAAGCAAAGTGGTACCACCGCCAATGGATCGTCCTGCTCGCCATCAGTCCGGTGGGCCTGGGGCCCTTCGGCTTGCCGCTGCTCTGGAAGAGCCCGAATTTCTCCGCCCGCACCAAGCTCATCTGGACGCTGATCACCCTGGGGTGGTCCATCGGGTTCGTCTGGTACTGCTCCGCGCACATCCTGCCTGCCATCCGGGAAGAGCTCAACCAGCTCAACGCGACGTATCAGTTCTAATGCACCGCGGTCCGGCGGTTCTGCTGCTCCTGCTGCTGCCCGGCTGCCTCCACAGCAACTTCAATCTCGCCACGCGACGGGAAGAGTACACGATCACCTCCACCGAGAAAGAGGTCTCGCTCGGCCGCACCATCGCCCACCGCGTCACCAAAGAGCTGCCGGTCACGGCGGATGAACCGATGCAGCAGAAAGTCCGCGCCATCGGCGAGCGCATCGTGGCGGTGTGCGACCGGAAGGAGCTGGTCTACACGTTCACCGTCATCCATGACGATGAGGTGAACGCCTTCTCCCTGCCCGGCGGCTACGTGTATCTCAACGACGGGTTGATCAAGAAAGCCGACAGCGACGACGAGCTGGCGGGCGTCATCGCTCATGAGGTCGCGCACATTACGGCGCGCCACGCCGTCAAGCGCTACGAAAGCAACCTGGGGATGCAACTCGCCCAGGTAGCGGCCATCGCCAGCCGCTCCCGGTCGGCGGGCGGCATGGGGGTCGCCATGCAGGCGGCTCAATTGGCGTACGCGCGGCAGGACGAGCTGGAAGCGGACCGGCTGGCGGTGAAGTATATGAAACTGGCGGGCTTCGATCCGACGGCGATGCTGAAGTTCCTGCAGAAGCTGAGCGCGCTCCACAGCACGCGCATCACCTACCTGCCCCGCGGGATGACGCGGCCGCAGTATGCGATGACCCACCCCTACGTGCCGGAGCGCATCCGCGCGGTCAAGGAAGCGCTCTACGGGGTGGCGGACTACATCGACTACCTCAACAGCCCGCAGTAATCCCCGACCCTAGCCGAGGCACGCCCCCCCCATCGCCCAATCCGATCGCTTGACGTCCCGGAACACAATCCACACCTGTTCCTTGGGCGTCTGGGCGATGTCGACGAACGCGGCCGTGAGGGCCGCGGCGAGCCGCTGCTTCTGCTGGGCCGTGCGGCCTTCCAGCCATTCGACGGTGATCATGGGCATCGTCTCTTCCTCCTCAACGGGCTACGCCGCGGCGGGGCGGCGCACGCCCACGTTCGGGCTGCGGAGTGCGGCGCGCAGGTCGCCGACCAGAAACAACGAGCCGGTGACGACGATGACGTCCTCCGGCAAGACGGCGTTCAACAGATACGTGTAGGCATCGGCGGCATCCGACATGACGTGCACGTCAGCGCAGTACGGAGCCAGCCGCTTCGCCAGCGCCACCGGGTCCAGCGCCCGCGGATGCCGGCTCTTCGTGCAGGTGGCACTGACCGCGAGCCCCGCCAGCGCCTGGCCGATGCCTTCCACCGCTTTGTCCGAAGACACGCCGATGAGCAGATGGATCCGGCGCTCCGGAAACAGCTCCGTCAGCGTGGCGGCCAGGGCGGCGGCGGCGTGGGGGTTGTGCGCGCCGTCCATCAGGACGACAGGAGCCTCATGGACCGGTTCGAGCCGCCCCGGCCACACGACGCGGGCCAGGCCGCGCTCGACCAAGGAGTGCGGGATGCCGGCGGTCGAGAGGGCCTCGAGCGCGCCGACGGCGAGGGCCGCGTTCATGGCCTGGTGGCGGCCGAGCAGCGGGATCTCAAGCGACTCGTAGATGCCGCGCTGGCCTGTCAAGGACACCTGCAGCCCATCGAGGCTGTGCCGCGCAACACGGGCGGTCAGGTGCTCGCCCCCGATGAGCAGTGGCACCCCGTAGCCCTCGCAGGCCTGGCGCAGCACGGCCAGCACCTCGCCGTGCTGGGGGGCGGTGAGGACCGTCTGGCGCGGCTTGATGACAGCCGCTTTCTCGCGGGCGATGCTGACCGGGTCGTGGCCGAGGATGTCTTGGTGGTCGACGTCGATCGGGCCGATGACCGAGACGGCCTGTTCAACAACGTTGGTGGCATCCAGCCGGCCGCCGAGGCCGACTTCCAGCACCGCCACCTCAACCCCGCGCTCGGCGAAATAGCAGAAGGCGAGTGCCGTGATCGCCTCGAAATACGTCGGCGGGCTCTCCGGCTGCTCCTGCTGCATGGCGGCCAGAACCGGCCACACCCGTTCGGTCAGGCGGGCGAAATCCGCCTCGCTGATCCAGTCATCGCCGTGGCACCGTTCCTCGTCGGTCGGCCCCTCGGTCCAGACCCGGATGCGCTCCCGCAGCTGCTCCACGTGCGGCGACGTGTAGCAGCCGGCCCGCAGCCGGCTTTCACGCAGCATGGAATACAGCATGGCGGAGATGGACCCCTTGCCGTTCGTGCCAGCCACGAGCACGGCGCGGAACCGCTGCTGCGGATGGCCCAGCCGCTCGCACAGCCGCTGCATCCGCTCCAGCTGAACCTGCCGCATGGCCTCCGGCCGGTGCGTGCGCTCGTAGTTGGCGAGCTGCTCCAGCACGGTCACCGCCTCCGCATACGTCATCGACATCTCGTGTGTGAGTTGGGTTAGTTGCGTTCCGGCGACTCGCGCTGGCGCCGGTGCCAGTCTTCCAGCAGCCGCCGCAGGTCGCCCCCGGCCGAGCGGACGACGAGAGCGCCGACGAGCAGCAACACCGAGAACTGCCAGGCATCCTCCGGCCCGACCACGAGCCCGGTCTTGATATCTTCCGCTTGCGTCAGCTGCTGGTTGACCTGCTCGATGGCTTTGCGCAGCGACTGCTCCCGGATGTCAAGTGAGGAGAGCTCATGCCGGTAGCGCAGCGACGGAAACTGGATGCCGCGCAGCAGCAGGAACGTCGTCATCAAGTCGGCGCTGGCGTGTAGTTGCGGGTCGAAGTCGAACCCTTCGAACTGCGGCGACAGCTTCGGCAAAATCAGCGAGGGCCGCTCGATGAGGACTTGGCCCTTGCGCACCACGGTATCTCCGGCATGGAGCGCGGATTCCGCCAGGAAGATGTAGGGCACCGCCGTCGCCTCGAAGGTTGCCAATTCCTGCAAGCGCAGGCGGATGAGCTCCGTGCGTTTGACGGCCTTGTCCCAGAGCTCGTCGATGCTCATCGTCGTCAATGGCGGAAGTGCCGGATGCCGGTGACCAGCATGGCCACCTTCGCCCGATCCGCCGCGGCGATGACATCGGCGTCCCGGATGGAGCCGCCCGGTTGAATCACCGCGGTCACCCCGGCCTGGGCGAGCAGCTCCACGCTGTCGGGAAACGGGAAGAACCCGTCCGAGGCGGCGACCGCCCCGCGCGCCCGCGCGCCGGCGTGCTGGAGTGCCAGGCGCACTGAGCCGACCCGGCTCGGCTGACCCTGGCCGATGCCGACGGTCGCCAGGCGGCTGGCCAGCACAATCCCGTTGGACTGCACGTGCTTGGCCGCTTTCCAGGCGAAGAGCAAGTCGAGCCGCTCTGGCTCGGTGGGCTGCCGTTTCGTCGCCACCCGCAGGCTCTTGGGCTCAAGCAGCAGCCGGTCGGCTTCCTGGAGGAGCCAGCCGCCCAAGAGCTGGCGCCATTCGACGGCGGCACCGGCCGATGCGGGCCACGCCATCGTCACGACCCGCAGGTTAGGTTTCTTCTTGAGGCGCTCGGCGGCGGCCGGCTCGACGGCGGGTGCCACGATGACTTCCAGAAAGGTCGCCGCCAGCTCCTCGGCCAGTGCGGCGTCAATGGGCCGGTTGCAGCCGACAATGCCGCCGAACGCCGACTCCGAATCGCAGGCAAACGCCCGCGCATACGCTTCCGTGAGGCCGGCAGCACTGGCCAGCCCGCACTGCGAGTGGTGCTTGATGATGGCGCAGGCCGGCTCGTCGAACTCCAGCAGGCAGCGCACCGCCGCATCCATATCCAGGAGGTTGTTGTAGGACAATTCCTTGCCCTGCAGCTGCCGCAGGGTGCCGAGGCCCCACGCCGTCTCGTCCGCCGGGAGGTACCACGCCCCCTGCTGGTGCGGATTCTCGCCATAGCGCAGCGGCTGGCGCTGCCGCACGCGCACCGAGGCCGACGCCGGCAACCCGGCTGCGCCCTCCGCCGGTGCCGTTCCGGCGAGGTAGCCATGAATGTCGGCGTCATAGGTGCTCGTCAGCCGGAACGCATCCAGGGCCAGCTGTTTCGCCAGCGCTGCGGGCAGCGTACCCTTGCCCGCCCGCAGGGCGTCGGCCACGGCCGCATATTGCTCGGGTCCGCTGACGGCCGCCACGTACGCGAAGTTCTTAGCGGCGGCGCGCAGGAGCGCCACCCCGCCGATGTCGATCTGCTCCACGGCCTCAGCCAGCGACACACCGGGCCGGCGGACCGTCTCGCGGAACGGGTACAGGTTGACGACGATGAGGTCGAGCAGACCGTTCGCCCCCACCGCCTGGACATGCGCGGGGTCGTCGCGGCGCGCCAGGAGGCCCGCGTGGATCTTCGGATGCAGCGTTTTCACCCGCCCATCCAGCTGTTCGCCCGAGCCGGTGAAGTCGTCGACCGACCGGACCGTCAGCCCGCGCTGCCGCAAGAAGTCCGCGGTCCCGCCGGAGGCGATGAGCTCCACCCCGTGTGCCGCTAGCGCCTGGGCGAACACGTCCAGTCCGGTCTTGTCGTGGCAGCTCAGCAGAGCCCGCTTAATCGCCACCATCAGCGCAGCTCCAGCTCGCGGCGGACCAGCGCGCGGAACGCCAGGCCCAGCTTGCGGGTGAGCGGTCCGGGCCGGCCGTTGCCGATGCGCCGTCCGTCGATGACGGTGACCGGCAGCACTTCCTTGAGCGTGCTCAGCAGAAACGCCTCCTCGGCATTGTAGACGTCATGGCGGGTCAGCGGCACTTCCCGGGCGGGCACAGCCAACTGCTTGGCGAGCTCGAAGAGCACGTCGCGGGTAATGCCCGCCAGCAGGCCGAGCCAGCAGGGCGGGGTCAGTACTTCCCCGCCCGCCACGATCCCGAAGTTGCTCGCCGTGCTTTCGGTCACCCCGCCCTCCGGATCCAGAAAGAGCGCCTCTTCCACCCCGCGCAGTTGGGCATCCTGCACCGCCAGAACGCTGCCGAGCCGGGCGGAGTATTTGGCCCTCGGGTCGATGACGCTCACAGGAAACTTCCGGCTTGGGATCACCGCCAGCCGGATGCCGGTGCGATAGGCGGCAGCCGGCGGCAGGGCGGCCGGCTGCACGACGATGCTGGGATGCGAGATACTACCGGGCTGGGGCCCGCCCCGGCGGGCATTGTTGGCAGGTTGTGGTAGGAGGGCGATACGGACCACCGCCTCCCGCAGGCCGGAGCGCGCCAGCGCGGCCACCAGCCGCCGACGCAACGCAGCCCGAGGCTCCGGCAGCGGAGTGCCGAGAAACTGTGCGGAGCCGAACAGCCGGTCCAAGTGGGCGTCCAGCCGGAAAATGCGTCCGCCATAGGCGCGCATCGTCTCAAAACAGCCGTTGGTCTGCATCTCCTCGGGCAGGAGGGCGTGCGAGCGCTCAACGAGCGACGGCATCGGGGTGCCTGGGCGGACTGCCGACGGCGCGCAGGGCGCCGAAGAGCGCCGCTGCTTTAGCGAGGGTTTCGTCATATTCGCGCGAGGGATCCGAATCGGCCACAATGCCGGCCCCGGCATGGAACGACAGCTGCCCGTCGCGGATGACCATGGTCCGGATGGCGATGTTGAGGTCCATCGTCCCATCGAAACCGAGCGTGCCGAGCGAGCCGGTATACAGCCCGCGGGCGACCGGCTCCAGCTCCCGAAGAATCTGCATGCAGCGGACCTTCGGACAGCCGGTGATCGTCCCGCCCGGGAAGACGGCCCGCAGGATATCCACCGCGTCGGTGCCGGCCCGCAGCCGTCCGGAGACATCGGACACGATGTGGATGACGTGGGAGTACGTTTCCAGGCCCATGAGCTCCGTCACCGCCACGGAGCCGGCGTCGCAGACCCGGCCGAGATCGTTGCGCGCCAGGTCCACGAGCATGATGTGCTCCGCGCGCTCCTTCTCGCTCAGCAGCAGCTCCAAGCTGTTGACCGCATCGGCCTCCGGGGTCGCCCCGCGGGGCCGGGTCCCGGCGATGGGGCGCGTGTCGATGCGGTCTTCCTGGACCCGCACCAGCCGCTCCGGCGAGCAGCTGACGACCGCCAGTTCGTCGCAGGACAGCAGGCAGGCAAACGGTGACGGGTTCAACTCGCGCAGCGCGCGATAGAGCGGCAAGACCGGCCCCTCCCACGCCGCGGTGAACCGCTGGGCCAGGTTCGCCTGGAAAATGTCTCCGGCGCGGATATACGCGAGCGCCTGCCGCACCATCCCTTCGAACTCCCCTCGGGTGCTGGTCGGCTCCACTAGCCCCAGCCGGACCGGTGCGGCCATCGGGGCCGGCTGCGGCGTCAGCCGTGCGGCCGCCGCTTCCAGGTGGGCGAGGGCATCGCGGCGGGCGACCGCCGGCGGGCTGTGCGGATCCACGACGCTGAGCAGCCATCCCCGGCGCTCCGCGTGGTCGACGAGCACCACCACCCGCATCCCGAACCACAGCAGCTCCGGCACGCCGCGGCCCGCCGCTTGCGGCTCAGGCAACCGCTCAATCCAGCGGTTGAGGTCGTAGCTGGCGAATCCCATGAGCCCGACCGCCCGCGCCTGCGGCTGGGAGGTGCGGGGCATCCGGTAGCGGGTCAACAGCGTGCGCAGGGCGTCCAGCGGATGGGCCCGCCAGCGCTGGGTGGCGGCACTCGTCCGCACCTCCGCCACCCCGTCGCGGGCCGTGAACGTCAGCCAGGGGTCGCAGCCCAGCATCGACCAGCGGCCGGTCACCGGGTGGTGCCGGGCGCTGTCGAGCCAGACGAAGGGGCGACCGGACGGCAGGGCGGCCGCGAACGCCGACAGATCCGGTTCGTCCGGGAGAGGCAAGAGGTAGACCGCTAGCGGGCCGCGGGAGAGGACGGTGGGAGCTTGCGCACGCATAGCTGGTTCATTGTAACACAGCCGCTTAGCTTTGGGGAGCCGGACGGGGTGCTGTCAGAACCGGAGGAGGAGCAGCTTGGTCCGCAGCAGCCGGAGGTGCTGGTGTAAGACGGCGATTTCCTGGCTGAAGCGGTCGGCGTCGCGCTGTAGCTCGTCCAGCTGGGCCCGCTCGGCTTCCGACCCGGCGGTTCCGCTGGCCTTGTTGGCCTTGCGCAGCTGGGCGATCCGGCGCCCGAGGTCGGCCCGCTGGGCGGTCAGGACCCGCCGCTTCTCCAGCCCCATGCCGATGGCCAGCTCCAGCTTCTGCCGGTCCGGCTCGAGCCGCTGCTTCAGCTCCCCCGTCTTCGCACGAACATTGGCGGCGGTGTCGGCCAGCTCCTTGCGCAGCTGGGCGATGTCCCTGTCCACCGTCGTGCGCTTCAGGGCGAGCTCTTGCTGGTAGGTTTGGATCCGGTTGGCAATTTCCTGGTAGCGGGTCAGCACGGAAGCGAAGTCCGGGTCGGCCGCCAGCACCTGCTTGGCCAGCTCCTCGCGGCTCGGCTGGGCGCAGCCGGCGGCGACGGCGAGCAAGAGGGCGAGCACAGCGTGGCGATGTCTCATGAACGGCAACCCCGCACCCAGAGGCTGGGCGCGGGGCGCTGGGTGCTCAACACACGCGAACGGTTATTGAATCAGGGCGTACGACGGTTCGACGGTGGTCGTGCGCGAGCCGTTGCCGTTCGCCGCCTCTTCCTTGTAGGTGAAGAGCTTGCCGGCGAAGTTGCGCAGCGTCCAGACGCCATCTTTGACGCTGACGACGTAGTTCGGCATGAGCGGAATCTTGCCTCCGCCGCCCGGTCCGTCGACGACGAACGTGGGCACGGCGTAGCCGGTCGTATGGCCGCGCAGCTTCTCGATGATCGCCACCCCAGCCCCGACGGAGGTCCGGAAGTGTGCGGTCCCCTTCACCGGGTCGCACTGATAGATGTAGTACGGCCGCACCCGGGTCTTCAGCAGCTCGTGGAAGAGTTTCTTCATGATCGCGGGCCGGTCGTTGATGCCCTTGAGGAGCACCGTCTGCGAGCCGAGCGGCAGGCCGCTGTCGGCGAGCATGCCGCAGGCCTTGCGGACCGCCGGCGTCACTTCCTTCGGGTGGTTGAAGTGGAGGCTGATCCACGGCTTGTGCTTCTTCAGCACGTCGCACAGCGCCTCGGTCACCCGGTACGGCAGGGTCACGGGGTTGCGCGTGCCGATGCGGATGAACTCCACGTGCGGGATCGCCCGCAACTTGCCCAGCACATCGTCCAGCCGATCGTCCGAGAGGGTCAGCGGGTCGCCGCCGGAAATGAGGACGTCGCGGATCTTCCGGTGTGCCTTGATGTAGTCGATGGCGTGGTCGATGTTCATCGGCTTGCTGAAGCCCGCACTCGTGCCGACGACGCGGCTGCGGGTGCAGAAGCGGCAGTACATCGAGCAGACTTCGACGACCAACAGCAGCACCCGGTCGGGATACCGGTGGACCAGCCCCGGCACCGGCATGTGGCTATCTTCGCCGAGCGGGTCGATCATGTCGTTCGGGCTCAGCTGGTATTCATCCTCGACCGGCACGGCCTGCCGGCGGATGGGACAGGTTGGATCGTCCGCATCCATGAGGGCCGCCCAGTACGGCGGGATGCCCATGATGAAGCGGCCGGATTTCCTGGTGGCAGCGTTCTCTTCCGACCGAGTCACCCGGATGACCTGCCGCAGCTGCTCCACCGTCTGGATCCGGTTGGCCATCTGCCACCGATACGTCTCCCACTCCTCCGTGGGGACATCCTTCCACAACGGGATCCGCCGATATGCTTCCACGCTCACGTCATGCCTCCTTCGTGTCCAGCCTCAAGGAGCAACCCGGCTCGCCGCGAGCCCGCGTGCTAGAGAGGGCTCTTGAGGGTGGACGTTCGCGTTGCCCTCCCGCCGAGAGGGGCGGGAGTCCTGCGAAATGGTGCGGGCCATGGCCAACGCCACGATCCGCTGAATAAGCGCGTCGTGCGAGAAACCGGCTGCCGTCGTCATGAGGGGAAAGTTGCTGTCCAGGGGGCTCAGGCCCGGCAAGGGGTTGACTTCGAGCACGAACGGCGTGCCGTCCGCCCGCAGGCGGATGTCGGTGCGGGACATGTCCCGGCAGCCCAGCGCCCGGTGCGCGCGCCGGGCCACTGTCTGGACCGCAGCGGTCGTCGCCGCATCCAGCGGTGCGGGGCAGTGGAACGCCGGGGTCAAACCCCGGGCCGCATCGCCCTGGAACTCTTTCATGCGCCAGGAATAGAAAAACTCGCCGGAGGAGGTGCACGGGCCGAAATCGATCTCGAGCACCGGCAGCACCTCGTCGCCGAGGACGCCGGCGGTCAGCTCCCGCCCCTCGATGAACTCCTCGACCAGCACTTCCTGGCGGTAGCGCTCATAGACGTGCATCACCTGCCGGCGCAGGGCGAGCTCGTCGCCGACAACACTCTCCCGCCAAATGCCCTTGCTGGAGCCTTCGCGGTTTGGCTTGACGATGAGCGGAAATTCGAGCCGGGGGTCGAGCGGGGTCGTCGGCGTCGGAAACAGCTGCCAGGGGGGCGTGGGCAGGCCCTCGGAGGCCAGGATGAGCTTCGTCTTCGCCTTATCAAGGGCGAGGGCCAGCGTGACGCTGTTGGAGCCGGTGTACGGAATGTCCAGCGACTCGAGGATCGCGGGCACCTGCGACTCGCGGTACTCGCCGTGGGAGCCCTCGGCGATGTTGAACACGAGGTCGACCCGGTGGCGCAAGAACCACTGCGGCAGGTCGGTCGTGGCTTCCACGAGATGAACGGTGTGGCTCGCCGCGCGCAGGCCGGCGACGAGCGTCTGGATGGTCGACGGGCTGTCGAACTCAGAGTCGCGGTCGAGCGGAATCCCGTCCCGCTCTCCCACGTCCCGCCGAATGTTATACGTCAGTGCGATCGTGTAGCTGATGGGGTGCGCACCTCGTCGCGCGGGCGTAATCCGGTCCGGATGAGTGCCGTCTCCAGAATGCGCTGGATGATCTGGTGGTGCGTCAAGCCCTTGGTCTTGGCGATGAAGTTGAACACGTCTTCGGTGGACAGCGATGGCAGCGGGTTGATTTCCAGGACATACGGCCGCCCCTTGCGGTCCACGCGGAAATCGACACGGCCGAAATCGCGGCAGTCCACCGCGCGGTACGTCCGCACGGCCAGCTCCTGCATCTGGCGCGCCAGGGGGGCGGGAATGGGTGCCGGGCAGATGTAGTCGGAGCCGGCGCGCAGGTAGGCGAACGTGAAAAACTTCCGCCCCAGGTCCGTGGTGCCGTCGAGCGCAATCTGGCAGACGGGATACGGCTCCGGCGACTCGTTGCCGATGACCGCCACCGTGAACTCCTGGCCTTCGATGAACTCCTCAATGAACACCGAGGACTTCTTGTAGGTGTCGATGAGCCAGCGCACCTGCCGCGTGAGCTCCTCCGGCGTGTTGACGAGCGACTTCTCGCTCAATCCCTTGCTGGAGCCTTCGCAGCGCAGCTTCGCGATCAGCGGGTAGGCCAAGTCCATCTGCCAGAGCTTCTCGGGGTCGCTGGTTTCGGCGTAGCGGGGGGTCGGAATGCCTTCGGCAATCAGCACTTTCTTGGTGAGCACCTTGTCGAGGGTGAGCCCCAGCGTCAGCCCGTCGGCGCCGACGAACGGCACGCGCATCATTTCGAGGAGAATCGGCACCTGCGATTCGCGGTTGCGGCCCTCGTAGCCTTCCGCGATGTTGAAGACGATGTCGACGGGCAGCGGCGCCTTCTGCTCGAGCAGCCGGCGGGCGTTGCCGACGCGCACGACGGTGTGCCCCGCTTCCTGGATGGCCCGCTCGATGTGGGCCACCGTCTCCTCGTGGTCGAACTCCGCATTGATGTCGGGCGGGTCGCCCGGCTGCGGGACGAATTCGCTTTTGACGTTATAGGTCAGTCCGACGCGGAATCCCATCACGAGGCTCCTGAGACAAAAAGAAACAGGGACCCTCGATCCCTGAGTCCCTGTTGCACGAGCTTGAGTTGTTTCAATGGTGACGCGCTGGCCGGTACATCACCCGGCGCGGTCCACCGCAGACCACGCGAGCATGTAACAGCCATGCAGACATCACATGTAGATGCATTCTGATTATTAGTTGTACCATCGCGGTCCTGCACTGTCAAGAGCATCATGCGCATCCTCGCGCGATGGTGCGGTCGTGTGGCGCGCTGACTTGTTGCGATTTTCGCAATGTGCTACGATTGTCCCTCACGATCATCGCGGAGACGCCATGGGTACCCTCGTCCTCATCCGGCACGGCCTGTCGCAATGGAATCTGGAAAACCGCTTCACCGGCTGGGTCGATGTCCCGCTCACCGACGCGGGGCGCGACGAAGCGAAACGCGGGGCCGCCCTCATCACAGGCCTGCGATTCGACCGCGCCTTCACCTCGGCACTCATCCGCGCGCAGCAAACACTCGACATCGTCCTGCAGGAGCTCGGCCAACCCGGCATCCCCGTCGAGCGCAACCGAGCCCTCAACGAGCGGCACTACGGAGCGCTGCAGGGGCTAAATAAGGCGGAGACCGCGAAGCGGTATGGCGAGCAGCAGGTGCACATCTGGCGCCGCAGCTACGACGTGGCCCCGCCCAAAGACAAAACCGAGTGGAATCCGGAGGGAATCAGCGAAAGCCTCAAAGACACCGCCGCGCGCACTCTGCCCTATTTCACGTCCACGATCCTACCGCTGGTGCAGGCCGGCCAGACCATTCTCGTTGTCGCGCACGGCAACAGCCTGCGCGCCATCGTCATGCACCTGGATCATCTCACCAACGCGCAGGTCCTCGAGCTCAACATCGCCACTGGAGCCCCGATCCTCTACGAACTCGACGCTCAGGGCCGCGTGGTCAAGAAGACCGTGCACCAACTGCCCCCCGCTCGTTCCTGACGTAGTGGTAGAGATACTGCTGCGCGTAGCCCGCGTACGGGCCGAAGTGCCGGCGCGCGTACTCATGCAGGCCTTTCCGCGTCGCCTTCCGGTGGCGGAAGTAGTAGCGCATCGCGCGCTCCATCCACACATCAATCGGAAACGCCTCGTACTTCTCGAACCCGAATAACGCCACACAGTCCGCCACCTTGTCCCCCACCCCAGCACACCCAAGCAACGCCGTCTTCACCGCGTCATAGCCCACCCGCTGCAGCTGCGTCACGGGCAGGGTCCCGTCCGCCACCAGTTTCGCCGTGTGCCGCAGATAGGGCGCGCGGTAGCCAAGACCCAAGGCGCGCAGCCGGCGTTCCGGTGCTGCGGCCAGTGTCTCGGCGGACGGAAAGGTAAAGCTGCGGAATCCGTTCAGGGCCACGGGCTCGCCGTAGGCCTGGCAGAGCCGCTCGAGCATGCCTTCGATGCGCTTGATGTTGTTGAACGAGGCACAGATGAAGGAGGCCAGCGTCTCCCACGCGTCCTGGCGCAGCACGCGCAACCCGCGGTGGCGCACGATAGCTTGATGCACGAGGATATCCACGTCGATGGACGAGAGGATGTCGGGCAGCGGCACATCGAGGGCGAAGTAGCGCGCGAGACGGTTCGCCGTCAGCGACGCGTCGGCGGTCTCATAGTGGAGGGTGTCGCCCTCCTGCCGCACCTTCAGGGCGGAGCGGCCGAGGACGCCGTAGAACCAGCCGTCGCGCTCGGTCCAGCGGAAAGCTTGTCCGGACAAAATGGTGGCCTGGAGGGAGAAGTGCGGGGCCTGGACGTGGGCCATCAGTCGGGGATGCACGCGCCTTGTGGGACGGCGGGTAGGCTGGCGATTCCTCAGACTTTCGGCAGCGTGATGCCCTGCTGGCCCTGGTATTTGCCCTTGCGGTCGGCGTACGAGACCTCGGGCAGCGAGCCTGCCTCGAAGAAGAGGACCTGCGCGATCCCCTCGAAGGAGTGGATGCGCGCCGGCAAGGGGGTCGTGTTGGAGATTTCAATGGTCAGGTGCCCTTCCCAGCCTGGCTCGAGCGGAGTAATGTTGACGACGATGCCGCAGCGGGCGTAGCTCGACTTGCCCAGGCACAGCCCCAGCACCGAGCGCGGCATTCGGAAGAACTCCACCGAGCGCGCGAGGGCGAAGGAGTTGGGCGGGACGATGCAGGAGGGTCCCTTGAAGTCCACGAAGGAGTCCGGACTGAACTCCTTGGGGTCCACTACGGCCTGCTTGAGGTTAGTGAACACCTTGAACTCGTCGGTCACCCGGATGTCGTAGCCCATCGACGACAAGCCGTAGGAGATGACCCCGTCCCGCTTCAGCCGCTCCTCGAATGGGTCCAGCATCTGGTACTGCTTCACGTACTCGCGAATCTCCCAGTCCACCAGGAGCCGGCCGCTGGACTTAATGTGCTCGGGGACGTCGGTCACTTTGGCTTGTGCCTCAAACATGCGAGACTCCCTTCTTCTCGGTCGAGAGTGCGAGGTGGATACGGTTGATGGCGCCCTGGATCGCGATGAGCGGAACATTCTTCTGCTTGCGGCGCAACTGCTTCAGGTGCGGGTTCGCCTCGTGGCGCACCCAGCTGACCGGCCGCTCCATCACCTGCTCGAGGCCGTCTTTGCCCCAGTGAGAGATGACGAATGCTTTGCACTTCTTGGTCAGCTCAGGCGTCGGCAACCAGCCCATCGCGCACCTCCCTGTTGCTTACGAACACCCTGACGTGCAACCGCAGTTGAGGCACTTGTAACAGGCCGCGTTTCTCACCATGAGCGAGCCGCACTCCGGACACGCCGGGGCGTCGGCCTGGGCGACAAACGTCGTCTTCTCCTGCTGCTCGAACGGGTTGGTGTGGCCGTTCCCCGCCCTCGCGGTCGGCTTGGCGGCGGCCGGTGCCGCGGCCGAAGCCTTGGGCTTGGACCCGGGGGTTTCGGTCACCTTGAACTGCTGGGCCTCTTCCGCCGGCAGGAACTTCAGCGCCATCCAGCGGAAGATGTAGTCGATGATGGACTTCGCGAAGCGGATGTCCTTGTTGTTCGTCACCCCGGACGGCTCGAACCGGGTGTGGCTGAATTTGTTCGTGAGGACTTTGATGGGCACGCCGTATTGCAGCGCCAGGGAGACCATCGTCGCGAAGGAGTCCATTAGGCCTGAGAGGGTCGAGCCTTCTTTCGACATGGTGATGAAGATTTCGCCGGGCTGGCCGTCCTCGAACATGCCCACGGTCAAATAGCCTTCGTGCCCGCCCACGGAAAACTTGTGGGTGATGGCCGGCCGCTCGTCCGCCAGGCGCCGCCGATACGGCGTCCCGACCGGGGCTTTGGGCGAGCCGCTCTTGTCGTCCTTGCTCGTGGAAAGCGGCTGAACCCGCTTCGAGCCGTCTCGATAGATCGCCAACGCTTTAATGCCCAGCTGCCAGGCCTCGATGTAGGCCTGCATGATGTCCTCGATGGCGGCTTCCTGCGGCAGGTTGACGGTCTTGCTGATGGCCCCGCTGATGAACGGCTGGACCGCCCCCATCATCCGCACGTGGCCCATGTAGTGGATGGAGCGCGTGCCGTTGACGGCACGGAACGCACAGTCGAACACCGACAGGTGCTCCGGCTTGAGCCCCGGGGCTCCCTCAATGGTTTCCTTCTCATTGATGTACTTGATGATCGCCTCGACCTCGGCCGGCTCGTAGCCGAGCTTCTGGAGCGCCTTCGGGACGGTCTGGTTGACGATCTTGAGCATCCCCCCGCCGACCAGCCGCTTGTATTTGACCAGGGCGATGTCGGGCTCCACCCCGGTCGTGTCGCAGTCCATGAGGAAGGCGATGGTGCCGGTCGGGGCGATGACGGTCACCTGCGAGTTGCGCACCCCGGCCTGCTCCCCGACCTTGATGGACTCATCCCACGTGCGCGCGGCGGCCGTCAACAACGGCTGCGGCACCAGGCGGTGGTTGATCTTGTCGACCTGGGCGCGGTGCTTGCGCAGGATGCGGATCTGCGGCTCGCGGTTGCGCTCGAACCCGGCGTAGGCGCCCTTCACCTTCGCGATCTGGCCGGAAATCTCGTAGGCGTGCCCGCACATGAGGGCCGTGATCGCTCCCGCCCACGCGCGGCCTTCCTCCGAGTCGTAGGCGAGGCCCAGCGTCATGAGCAGCGCCCCGAGGTTCGCGTAGCCGAGGCCCAGCTCGCGGTAGTCGCGGGCGGTGCGGCCGATTTTCTCCGTCGGGTAGGAGGAGTTGTCCACCACGATGTCCTGGGCGATGGTCATGATGCGCACGGCGGACTTGAACTGCTCGATGAGGAAGTTGCCCTCGTCGTCCAGGAACTTCAGGAGGTTGATGCTGGCGAGGTTGCAGGCGCTGTTGTCCAGATGCATGTATTCCGAGCAGGGGTTGCTTGCGTTGATGCGGCCGGTGTTGGGGCAGGTGTGCCAGTCGTTGATGGTGGTGTCGAACTGCATGCCGGGGTCGCCGCAGTGCCACGTCGCCTCGGCGATGAGCCGCAGCAGCTCCTTCGCCTTGACGCGCTCCACGAGCTCGCCGGTCGTCACGGCCTTGAGGTCCCATTCGTCATCGGCCAGCGCCCGCTTCATGAACTCATCGGTGGCGCGCACCGAGTTGTTGGCGTTCTGGAAGAAGACCGAGCCGTAGGCTTCCCCGTCAATGGAGGCGTCGTAGCCCAGGTCGATGAGCTTGTGGGCCTTCTCTTCCTCTCTCCACTTGCAGCCGATGAACAGCTGGACGTCCGGGTGGTCGGCGTTGAGGACGACCATCTTGGCCGCGCGCCGGGTCTTGCCGCCGGACTTGATGACGCCCGCGGAGGCGTCCGCCGCGCGCATGAAGGAGACCGGCCCGGAGGCGGTCCCGCCGCCGGCGAGCCGCTCCCGGGAAGAGCGGATGCCGGAGACGTTGAGGCCGGAGCCGGAGCCGTACTTGAAGATCATCCCCTCGTTGCGGTACCACTCGAGGATGGATTCCATCGTGTCGTCCACGGAGAGGATGAAGCAGGCCGAGCACTGCGGGGTGGGTTCGATGCCGACGTTGAACCAGACCGGGGAGTTGAAGGCGGTGTACTGGTTCAGCAGGAGGAAGGTCAGCTCCGCGCGGAACGCGTCCGCGTCTTCGGGGGTGGCGAAGTAGCCGTCCTTGATCCCCCAATCGGTGACCGTGTTGGCGACGCGGCCGATGAGCTGTTTGACGCTCTTCTCGCGGGCCGCCGTGCCCAACGCGCCCCGGAAATACTTCGAGACGACGACGTTCGTGGCGAGCTGGCTCCAGAAGACGGGGACTTCGACGTCTTTCTGCTCGAAGATCACGTCGCCCTTCTCGTTACCGATCGTCGCCGACCGCAGCTCCCACTTCACTTCGTCGAAGGGGCTGACCTGTGGGCGCGTCCAGCGTCTGGGGATGGTCAGGCCTTTCTTGGCGGCCGTGGTGGTGCGTTCCTGGAGGGTCGTCGCCGTCGTCTCAGCCGAAGCTTTTGCCGCCTTTGCCGCAGCACCCATCCACCAGTCCTCCTTGCCTTACACCCAAGCTGTTGTCGCCTTCCCCCAGGCTACCCACAAGCCCTTGGGGCTATCTTTCGAACTTTAACACAGCCGCACCCCTTGTCAAGATGAAAAATACAAGCTGTTGTGGCAGACATCCGGAGAAGTCCCAGGGGTGGTGGGTCCGGGGGGTTCTCGACGAGAAACAGGCAAATTACAGGGTGAATCGCTCTCCTGAGGGCCGCGGTGGCGTGCTCGGCGTGGCGGATGTGTCGACGGTGACATCAATCGGATCGGTCTTGATCTCCTGGCCCTGACGCGTGACGGCGAATGGACCGAGCCGGTAGGTACCGGCGCGCTGGGCGACGAGCAAATACTGCAGGTTCGTCGAGCGCTGGGCGGTACCGGCGCGGAGGGCGAAACTGGTCGCCTGGCTGCGCGCGACCACCGCGAGCCCATCCGGAAACTGGAAGGCCGGCACCTGGACCCCGGCCAGGTCGCCGCTCATGGTGAGGGTCAGCGTAAACGGTGCCCCGACGTGCACGGTGGTCTGGTTGACCTGCGCGGAAAAGGTGAGGTCATCCGCCTGCACGGCTGAAGCGCCGAGCAGGCCGGCAACACAGCACACGAGGAGGGAGAGGGTTTGGGTCGAGCGCAGAGCGGACATACGAATCGGCTCGGGAGACTACAGCCGCATGTGGCGCAGGCGGCGGACCCGCTCTTCAATCGGCGGATGGGTCGAAAACAGCTTGGCAATGGCACCGCCCCGCAGCGGGTTGACGATGAACAGGTGTGTCGTGGCTGGATTGGCATCCGGCAGCGGATGCGCGTGGACCGCCGCGTCCAGCCGCTCGAGAGCGTTGGCCAGACCGGAGGGATTGCCGGTCAGGCGGGCGCCGGCTTCATCGGCGCCGTATTCCCGGGTGCGGGAAATGGCCAGCTGGATCAGCATCGCCGCCAACGGGGCCAGGACGACGATGAGCAGGACGGCCACGAGCTGCAAGGCCGCATTGCTGTTGCGGTTCTCGCCGTCGCGTCGGCCGCCGCCGAACATGAGCCCCCACTGTGCCCAGTGCGCCAGCATCGAGATCGCCCCGGCGATCGCCGCCGCGACGGACATGACGAGCGTGTCGCGGTTCTTGACGTGGCTGAGCTCGTGGGCCAGGACGCCCTTCAGCTCCTCCTCCCCCATGATGTCCAGCAACCCCGAGGTGACGGCCACCGACGCATGGCGCGGGTCGCGGCCGGTGGCAAAGGCGTTGGGAGCGGCCGTCGGGAGCGAGTAGATCTTCGGCATCGGGATGCGGTCGCGGGTGGCCAGCTCCCGCACCGCGCGGTAGACCTGGGGGGCGTCGGCCTCGCTCAGCGGCTTGGCCCGGTACATGGCCAGCACCATCTTGTCGCTGAACCAGTAGGCGCCCAGGTTCATGATCAGCGCAAAGATGAACGCCGACGTGGCACCCGACGCGCCGCCGAGCAGGTGGCCGATGGCTACCAGCAGGATGGTCAGCAGCGACAGCAGAAAGCCGGTCTTCAAGACATTCATGTGTGGTCTCCTTGGGGATTGGTCTCTGGAGGTCTGTGGGAAACACGTTCATTATAGGCGCGCGGGATGGCGGGGGTCAAGTCCGCCGGGACCCTGCGTTACGGGGTGCGCGGGCTTTCCGACGGCCCGACCCCGCTGGGGGCGGACGGAGAGCTACTCTTGCGCAGGATGAAACACGCCAGCGCCAGCCGCTCAATGCGGCTGGCGCTGGAGGCGAAACGCCGACAACACGCAGGCTTACTGCGGGGCCACGAACAGGAAGTAGTGGCTCTGGGCGCCGCGCTGCGGCCACATGTTATTGCTGCCCAGGACCACGGGGCCCGCCGGGAACGTCCTCTTGTACAGCCAGAACGTCGTGTCGGTCGTCTTGACCTGCTCGCCCGTCTTCACCCAGCTGGGCTTGTCCAGCCACGAGGGCAGCTTGGTCGAGCGGGCGTCGAAGGCCGCGTACACCGTCGACGGCACCGTCAGCGTGAACGTCAGGTACGGATTAGTGTTCACGAACTTCTCATCGTTCGCCGTCAGCAGATTCGTGAGGCCGAGGTACGCGGCCGGCACGCTGGCAAACGTGTAGGTTCGGTCGAGATACACCTTCCCCCCGATCGCCACCGACCCGGTTGACAGCACCCGGCCGGTCGTGGTGATTGGGTTCAGGAGCACCGGGCCGGCGACCACCGGCTGCACGGTGATCGTCACGGTGTCCTGCGCAGTTGCCGTGCCATCGCCGACCGTCAGGCTGAACGTCAGCGTCGTCGGCGCGGTGACAGCCGGCGCGGTGAAGGTCGGCTGCGCCGGCGGAGGGTTGTGCAGCGTGATCGCCGGTCCCGCCGTCTGGATGAACTGGTACGCCAGGACATCGCCATCCGGGTCCGTGGAGCCGGTCCCGTCCAGGGTCACCACGCTACCGGCGTTCACGGTCTGCGCCGGCCCCGCCTCGGCCGCCGGGGCGCGGTTCACATTGGTGACGGTCAGCGTCGCCGTCTGGCTAGCACTCAACGCGCCATCGGACACCGTGAAGGTGACCGAGTAGGTCCCCGCCTGGTCAAACGCCGGTGTCCAGCTCAGCGTCGAGCCGTTCAAGATGGCACCGGCCGGCAGGCCCGAGGCGCTGAACGTCAAGGCGCTGCCATCCGGGTCCGTCGCGACGAGTGCGAGCGTGAGGGCTTGGCCTTCCGCAACGGTCTGCGGGTTGATGGCCGTCAAGACCGGCGGCTGGTTCAGGTGCGTCACGGTGACCGGCACCGTTTCGCTGTCGCTCAAGCTACCGTCAGACACGGTGAACGTCACCGTGTAGGCGCCCGCTTGACCCATAGTCGTCGTCCAGTCGAAGACGCCGTTGGTCAAGACGGCTCCCGCCGGCAGTCCGGTCGCGGTCAGCGTCAGCGGGTCGCCATCCGGATCGGAGGCGGAGATGCTGAAGAGCAACCGACTGCCCTCCATGACCGATTTCGCCCCGATCGAATTCAGCACCGGGCTGGCATTGGCCGGCTGGAGCACCGTGATGACGACCGCCTCGGTATCGCTCAGGCTGCCGTCAGAGACACCGAACGTCACGGTCACCGGACCGACTTGATTCCGTGCGGGCGTCCAGGTGAAGGTCGCACCGTTGAGGACCGCCCCGCTGGGCAGCCCCAAGGCGCTGAACGTCAAGGCGTCGCCATCCGGATCCGTCCCGCTGAGCGCGATCGTCAGCGGGTTCTCAGCCGTCACGCTTTGAGGCCCGATGGCGCTCAACACCGGAGGCTGATTGACGGGCGGCGGCGTTCCCCCGGAAGGCGGGGTTGCTGACGGATCCAGCCGCAGCACCAGCTGATCCACCCCCAAGCCGTCCTGCCGCATCCAGATGTGGACGGTATGGAGGCCCGGGGTCGCGACCGTCACGCTGGCAGGCACCAGATCCATCGTGTCGCGTAACCATGTCCAGGCCGGCGGGAAGTCGCCAATGCGGTCAGCCGTCGAGATCCCGATACCGTCCAACCCGACATGGACAGAGTCATCGCTCGAGCTGTTGGCCTGACCGTGCACCCAGACATAGTAGGTGCCCGGGGTGTTGAACTGCACGTTGTAGATGAGCTCAGGGCTCGTCGTGACGTAGCCGGTGTTGATGTTGGCCCCAAGGTTGGGCAGAGCCCGGAGATACCCCTGACCAGAGAAGCCAGCCGTGCTCGTCTCGAACACCCAGTCTTGGCCGTTGCGAGGGATCTTGGCATCATAGGCCTCGGTCTCGATGCTGACCGTACCGTTCACCTCTTGAAAACTGGCTGTGCCAGCAGTGGCAGTCGTCAGCGTCAGATCGGCCGACGTAGCCTGGTTGCCTGCCGCGTCCGCCGCATGCACCCGAACGTGGTAGAGCGTTGCCGGCAGGAGACCGGTCAGCGTCAGGCTCTGGCTGGTCGCCAAGGACGTGGTCGGGCTGCTCAGCTGGCCGTAGCTGGCCGTCACGCCGTACTCCGCTTGTCCCGTCGCTGGCTCATTGGTCGTCCAGGTCAGGGTGGCCGCAGTCGAACTGACGTTGGTGATCTGAACGTTCGCAATGGTCGGCGGAGTTGTGTCCGTCACTTGCCCCGCGGCGCGTAGCTGCAGCGTGTGGGACCCTGCCCCGGAGACCGTCCGGCGGGCCAGCCCTTGCGGGCTGACCGCGAGGGCCGCTTCCGGCTGCCCATCCACCGCGGCGAACCACTGGGTGGCGGGATCCAGGTCGGCAAGGAAGACCGTCGTTGAAGACGCGGCGGCACTCCACGTGACGGTATAGCCGCTGGAGAACAGCCGGTTCGTGTTGAGCCGGTCGAGCAAGGTCGAATCCACCTGCAGGTAGCTGCTGACGACCTTGGAGGCGGGCAGATCGGGCCCCTGCGCGGCGTCAAACAGCGCCAAGACATCGGGATGGTTGGGCCGGCGAATCAGCGCCCCCTGGGCCGCACCGTTCGTGCTGCTCACCAGCGCGTTCGTTAGCGATGGACTGCCACTGTAGGCCTGGATGACGTTCAAAAACGTGTCCCAGCGCTGGTCCGCTTGGGGGGCGAGGCGGATCTGATAGCGCAGTTCGGAAGAACGGATGGTGCCGCTCAGGTTCAAGCCAGAGTCGCTGTAGATCGTCCGGGTCGGGTTGACAGGCAGCAGGGTGGCGACCCGAACTGTCTGACCACCTGAGGTCTGCCAGGTGAAGCCGCCGGTGGTCAGCGTCGGGGTGACCGGCGCGTGGAGAATCCACTGCTTCCTCGCCGGGGCCCCGTTGATGCGGGACAAATCGGAGGAACTGTAGCGGTCCAATTTCACCAGCGACTTGGGGTCTTCCGCGTTCACCCGGTCAAACACGACGATGGTGTCATGCTGCGCATCCGCGCTGGGCAGATAGAGCAGACTGCGGGTCCATTCATGGAGGAAGCGGGGCGGCGGGTTGTAGTAGCCGTTCGTGTAGCGGTTGCCGCCGGTGGAGCCGACATGATACGCGTAATCGGCGCCGAACTCGCCGGCCAGCGGCCCGCGGGCTTCCTGCATGTTCGACAGGCCCGCAATCAGCATCGAGTTGTGGTGCTCGGACTCGTTGGCGTCATAGCCGATGACGTGGCTGATGACCGCCTCGCCGCCCCGGTAGAGGTCGAAGTTGCTCAGGTAGTGGACCTCGTGGTCCACGGTCGAGCGCGAGGCCATGTGCGAGCCGAACAGGCTCTGATTCGACTGCCGGCCGTCGTGGAACAACTCGATGCCCATGCCGGGGGCCACGTGGCCGTTGGCGAGGATGCCGCGGAAGTCTGCGGAGGGCACGTACGGGTTGCCCAGAATCATCCAGCGGAATTCCGGCTCCTCCGCAGCGCCGATGCGGTCGGCGAAATTCCTCACGTAGGGCGCGATGGAGGCATCATTCTGCAGCAGCCCACCCACGATGTTCATCAGCGAGGTGCGGCGGTCCGCATTGAGGCTGTGGGGATCTTCGTTGTCCCCCCACTGGAACGCTTCCCGGAGGTCGGGGGTCACTTCCTGCATCTGGGCCAGGGCGACGTCCTTCAGGAGGGCGGTGACTTCGGGGAACTGATCGCTGCCGACGGCGGTCTTGACGCCTTCCGCCCCCATGAGCAGCAGCTGCAGGGTGCCCATGTTGTACTTGGAGCTCTCAATCCATACCCCGCCGGCTGCGCGCCGCACGTAGTCCGCCACCGCGTTGCGCATGTTGGTGCGGCTCGTGCTGGTCTGCGTCAGGCCGCCGAGCTTGGCGTCCGGGATGAACGTCCCGGCGCGCGGGTTATCACCGGCGCTGGCCAGGTCCCAGAGCACCATGCCGAAGTAGTGTCCCGTGGTCTCATCGGAGTCGCTCAGCCGGGTGCCCCAGGACACCGTGGGAATGTTGCCCAGGCACAGATCCGACCAATAGTTCAGGCTGTCAATCCACTGCTGGCGCTGGGAGGCGGTCAGGCCCGGATAGAGCCAGTCGTACATCCAGGCGAACTCGATGAAGTGCTCGCGGGTGAAGTTACGGCTGGAGTCCGGCTTGCCGCCGTTCAGCTTGGTGCTGGCTTGGGCGTAGGCCTTGGCGGCGTAGGTCGGGTCTCCGGTGACCTGGTAGGCCATCGTGGCCCACTGGCCGAGGTCGGCGTATCGGGCGTTCGACGTGCCGGAGAGATTGGCGTTGCTCTTGATCTGCTGCCACCACGGGTGGTTGGCGGCTTCCATCTGGTTCCAGAGGGCCTGGCGTTCCGGGGTCCAGAAAATCTTCGGGGTCCGGCCGGTCGGAGAGGGGTCCGCGAACGCCACACTGGTCATGAACCAGAAGAACGCCACCGCCAGCCCGAGGGGAAGCAGCCATCGGGAGGCATCCTCCAACGCATAGCTTGCCCGTGCCATCGTCACCACCACGTGCTGCCGCACCGTCCACCGACCGCCCCGTCTCATCTGTTCGCCCCTCCGCCCCACCGGCCGCGAAAAACAAAAACGCCGAGCGACAGCCGTTTGGCTGTTCGCTCGGCGTATCCTGTCGAAGTCTGCGTTGCGCCGCCGGATCGTGCGCGGCGTACCAGCTTGACGAGAGCCGACGCGTCCCTAACGAAAGATCACCACAAGGTACCGCTTTATTCGTTCGCGGCGGACCTTGTGAAAGACCGAACTAAAACTCTATAGTGAGAGTGTGCCTGATGCGGGGCTGTGCGGCAAGAGGACTGGCAATTTTTTTGGCGGGAGACTCACGAGCTGGAGGCGAGTTCGCTTTCGTCAAATAATTGCAATTCTTCCAGGAGCGAATCGCCGGTCGCAGACCCGGCCGCGTCGTCGACGGTGCCGGAGGTCCCGGGGTGTGCGGCCACGTCGTCCAACTGCTCGAGCACCTGCATGGTCTCTTCCACCCACTGCTCATCGGTGGCCGGAGACTCAGCCAGCAGAAGCGGGGTGTCGGAGGTGCTCCCCGGCAGGATTCGGTGCGGCATCCGTCCCACCACCAGCAGCACCGCGGCGGCGGCCACGGCGGCTCCCAGCGAGAACGACGGCCACGTCAGCCACGAGGAGCGCGGCGCGCGGACGGGCGCGTGGAGCGCGCGCACCTGCTCCATCACCTCAGCGGTGTACCGGCGTTGCACCGCGTCGGACGGCGCCTTCAGCGGATGCTTCGCCAGCCATGTCGTCAACCAGGTCATGAAGTCCATCAGGGCCGCTCCTTCGCCAACCGCGGCGAGAGGACGGTCCGGAGGCGGGTGGTCGCGCGGAAGATGTGCGATTTCACGGTCCCCGTCCGGCAGCGCATGACCGCGGCGACCTCGTCCAGCGGCAAGCCGTGCACGTGGTGCAGGGCGAACGCGGTGCGCTGTTTCATCGGCAGCTCCCCAATCGCGCGGCTGAGCTGGCGGGACAACTCCTGATTGGCCAGCTGTTCGCCGGGACCCGCGCCGGGATCGGGAACGGCCTCAAAGAAATCAACGGGCTCGCCGTCTCCGCCCGGAAGCGACATGCTGCCAGCCAGCTCCGGACGCCGCGCGCGGCGCTTGTACAGATCTTTGCACTTGTTGACCACGATGCGGTAGAGCCATGTGGAAAACTTCGCCCGGCCCCGAAACCGCCCCAGGGCGCGGTAGGCGTTGACGAACGCCTCCTGCGAGGCGTCTTTGGCGTCTTCGTAATTGCCGAGGAGGCTGAACGCCAATCGCAGGGCGGGAGCTTGGTAGCGGTCCACCAGCTCCGCGTAGCGGTCCACATCGCCGGCCAGCACGGCATGGATGGTGTCGGTGTCGCGGTCAGCCATAGCTGGAGGTAGTATAACACTCCAGTCCAGCGCCTTCCCGTGCGGATCGCCATACCACGGCACCACCGCCACATCGCGCCCTCCCATCGAAGCATCCCGACTTACCGCCCCCGGCGGCCACCACCGCGCAGCCCGCCGCGCGGGGTCGACCCCATGGGACGATGCTCGCCGCCCTGCCCCACTCCGCCGCGGCCTTCCCCGGCGCCATGATCACGAACCCCGCGGTCCACGTGCGACCGGGAGCCCTCGTTCTGTGCCTCGTTTCCGCGGTTCCGGACATCCTCGCGCCGGTCGCGGCGGTCTTCCCGGTGGTCGCGCACGCCTTCGCGGTGGTCCTGGATGTTCTCCCCGGCCCGCCAGCTATTATCGCCGGGGCGGGCGCTGCGGTCGCGCCAGTTCGGATGCCGATCCATGAACCGGTCGTAGGCCTCGGGGTGGCGCTGCTTGAGCTCCTCGAGGCGATGCTCGCGCCACTCGCCCCGGCGCTGCATGAGCTCCTCGTACTTGCCGGGGTTCTTCGTCTTGAGCTCCTGCAGGCGGTCCTGCAGCTTGGCGCGGCGCTGCTCCATCAGTTCCTGGAAGCGCTCCGGATTGCGCTGTTTCAGCTCCTGCAGGCGCTCCTGACGGCGCGTCTTCAGCTGATTGGTCACCCGTTCATAGGCCTGCGGGTTGGTCGCTTTGAGATGCTGGAGCCGCTCCTGCAGCTTGGCGCGGCGGGCCTCCACTTCCTGGCGGAAGGCCTCGGGGTTCTCCTGCTTCAGCTGGCGCAGCCGATCCAGTTCGGCTGCCCGTTCCGGGGTCAGGTTGTGCCGGTCGCGGACCTCCGCGATGCGGTCACGGACGTCCCCTCGATAATCGCGGACGCCCTCCACGCGGTCGCCCGCCTCAGCCGGGGGAGCGTCGGTGTCGGGTTCAGCAAACACCACGGGGCTGACACTCACCAGCCCGACGGCCAGCACCCATCCCACGGTGTGTCTCATGGCGGTTTCCTCCTATTCTGTTGGTTAGACGCCGGCACGAGGAAACGGTTTACACCGCCGTGCGGGCGGGGTTACGCGCGCTTGCGGAGGAAGGCCGCGCACGCGACCCAGGCGAGAAACGCGAGCTCCGCCGCCAGGTAGGCGACGAGGGCTACGGGCAGCGGCTTCGCATGGCCGCCGGCATAGCTGTGCAGCCCCACGAGGTAGAAGCTGACCCCGTAGTACGTCATGAGGAGGAGCAGGAACCCTCCGACGGTGGCAAGTGCCATCCCCACGCCCTGCAGCCAGCCGGTCAGGCGGCCGTGCAGCAGGGCCAGAAACCACAACAGCGTAATGAGCGCCCACGTCTCCTTGGGGTCCCAGCCCCAATAGCGGCCCCAGGAGGCGTTCGCCCACACCGCCCCGAGCATGATGCCCGCCGCCAGCAGCACCACCCCGACCTGCAGGACGCGATAGAGCGCCGTGTCCAGCGATGGAAGGGCGGCGTGGTCGCGGCGCCGAAGGAACAGCGTGCTGTAGATGTGCGCCAGCACCGCGGCCAGCGCCAGCGCTCCGTAGCTGGCCACGATGGTCAGCACGTGGATGGTCAGCCAGAAGTTGCTGCGCAAGACGGCGACGACCGGCGCAATGCTGGAATCCAGGGGGACGACCTCCGCCAGGGTCAGCATGATGCCGGCGAGGACGGCGGCGGCCATGCTGAGGTAGCGCACCCGAAGCCTCCACTCCGTGAGCAGCGCGATGACCACGCCCACCAGCGGCAGCCATAGCATCGTCTCATAGAAGTTGGACACGGGCGGGCGGCCGCCCAGGGTGACGCGCAGCAGAATGCCGTTGCCGTGGAAGAGGAGGGCGACCCCGAACAGATACTGGCCGAGGTGCGTGACGGTGCGGCGGCCTGTCGCCAGCCCGGCCATCAGCGCCAGGGCGGCCAAGAAGTAGAGCAGCCGGGCCGAGCGGAACGGGGCATGCCGGTTGTAGGACACTTCCGTCTGCAGCCGCCAGACGGACGGATAGACGGAGAGGTTGACGGACCGTAGGCGTGACGCCAGGG
>Ga0209515_10000624_pt1 | contig 62630 bp, 57 predicted proteins | sample Subgroupgradi54m_FD_187454 | JGI IMG/M metagenome (GOLD analysis project Ga0209515, IMG submission 187454) | Subsurface groundwater microbial communities from S. Glens Falls, New York, USA - GMW60B uncontaminated upgradient, 5.4 m (SPAdes)... ...
CAGCCTGTCTTCCTGAGTGAAACGAAGGATCTCTCGCGCATGCGAGCCAGCGCACATTCGTGCGAGATTCTTCGCTTCGCTCGAGAACGACGGGTATGAACCCGAGAAGAAAAGAAAGGAGAATGCGGCGTGTGCCGTAGAGCTCCTTGGTGGTGCGATCAGCCGACCGCGGTGAGGCGATTTCCCGTCGCACGATCTCGTTCGGTGAGGAACGCGTTGTGCGCCGTGATCGCCGGACGCGGGTCCGGGATCCACGCGATGAGTGGCATCACGCGCGTCGTATCTGGATACGGCGTTGCGATACGATGGGCGCGGTGCGCGATTTCCGCACTTCGTGTCACCATCGTCGCCATGTGTCGGTCGTGGCGCTTGAACGCGCCGATCACGACCGAAAGCACCGCCACGATGAAGATGCCTGCGCTCGCGACGCCGAGCATCAGTGCCTTGCAGTTTTCGAGTATGCGTAGAACATCGTGCATGACTTTCTCCTTTTTTCCTATCTCATATTCGCGCGAATATGAGATAGGATGGTTGAACGGTTAGATGAACTGCAGTGGATTTTTTTGAACGTCTTGCGGGAGAGACGGCAGTGGCGATGGTGTCGTTTGCGTCTGCAATTCTTCCGGCAAATCTTGTGTGCACTCATCCAGATCGCCATGACACGTCCACGACGCGTCCATCGATTGCGCCCCAGACTTCACGGCCGCGGCGTGATCGTTCCATCCCGCGTCATAGACGCGTTCGATAGTGACGAAACTCGCCGCGATCACGAGGATCGCAAGCGCGAGGCCGATACCTATCGCTCGCACCACACGCAACCGCGGCACATTCTCGAGCGGCAGATGGGGAACAAAGTCGTCCATGGGGCTACTCCTTTCGTAGGTTTTTCAGTTTCAGATACACCAGAGTCAACAGCATAAAGATCGCCACCGCCATGAACAAAAGCGATACGAGGAGGGCGTGATTATCCATGGTGTCCCACGACCAATGGCCCGTCTTCCACACAGAACGAAAAAGTCCCATCAAGAACCAGATCAACGGAATGAGCACCCATTTATCAAACATTGACTACTCCATTCTGCGCCAAAGCGCATTTGATTGTTGTGTTGCTACATTGTTAAACTGTTAAATGGTTAAATTGTTATTGGAGCCTGTGCGATGCCGAAACAATTTAGCAATGTAGCAATTTAACAATGCTTTTTTTCAAAGAATGTCGCGACCTGTTCGTTTTACTTCTAGGTCGCATACCTTATGAAAATCCTGTGAACGAACCTTCACGAGAGATTGGAACGAAGACCGGAGCTGATACGCTCGCGCAGACGGAAGGAGCGCCCCGCTTCCTTATTATCACTAGAGAGACAAAAGCGGGGTAGGAAGAAATGTCCCGCAGGACATTTCTTGCGTCGCTATCTTCCGCAAGCGAGTGTGTCAGCGCAGGTCTTCTTATACTCATCTCTCGTGAACCGTGAGTAAACCCACTTCCCGCCCACCAATCTGGAGAAGACTGCTCGAAGTTAGTGTACAAAGACACGCTCCGAGCGCGGCTGCATCTGCGGCACAAGGATCCAGTAAACACCGGAGCCAAGGCCGAGACGCGACCATAGTCCCCGTCTCGCCCAAAGGGTTAGACACGGGAAGTCTGATCTCCTCCATGTTGGTAAGCAGGATTCTTCGATTACCTCTGTGGTATATTCATGGTTATTTTTGTTACGATGCGCGTGAAAGATTCACCAATGGGAACCGAATTACGAATTGGTACGAATATACGAATTTACGAATACGACGGCACCCTCACCTACGTCTTCGTGTCCTCTCCCCTCCGAGGGAGAGGAAAAAAGGTGAGATCCTTCACTATCGTTCAGGATGACGGCACAAGAAGAAGGGCGACCTGTTTGTTTAATTCCTAGGTCGCATTCCTTATGAAATTTTTAATTTCCTTCCGTGAGCGAGTTTGTGTGCCTGAAACATTAAAGAGATGATGACCGAGGGGTGACGCGGAGGATTCGTGCAAAAGTTTTGTTGTTTTACTTGAACAAAATCTTTTGTGCGAATCCGCAGCGGCAGGACCCCGAGGCTTCATTAAAAAAATTGAAGGCACACACCTCTCGCTCACTTTTCCCACCACAGTTATGGAGGCGAAAGGGCCGTTGGACTTGCGTCGCGTACCCTTCGTGGTGACTCGTGAAAGGCAGAATCGAGTAGGCCCGAAGACCACCAGATTGAACCTTACGCATCACCGAACGCTTCCTTAATCCTCCTTGGATATCCGGAAGCGCTAGCTCTCCTCCATAACCGTAGTGACAATTTGAATTAGGAATTATGAATTATGAATTAGGGAAGGCGGGCTCGCATACGCGAGAGATCCTTCACTTCGTTCAGGACGACAGACTTCTATCGTCCCTAATTCCTTATTCCAAATAAACAAAAGGAGCCATTTTGGTCCCTTGGGAGAGGCAAAAACAGCTCCATATTTAGCCATAATTCATGGTTAAGGAAAATCCTTGACCACTCGTGTGGCTATACTCTCTCCCCAGAGAGTGGACTTATTAACGTTCCACTATACCATAAAGTCGAAGTTTTGTCAACAGGCAATTGACGATATGGTTGATTTACAGCTAAAATAAGCAGACTTGACAAGAAAATTTAGCCATGATATTACTACCATTGTGTCTCTCTACTATTTTGTCCGAGGAGACCCTACAAAATCCCCCTCTCCGGGGATTTCCCGCTAAGAAATTATCTTATTTCACCAGAGTGGGTTCATTTATCTTCGGCTACACGAACCTCCGACGCCCTGACTTAGGTCGAGCGCAGGGGATTCGAGCCTCTCAATTTACAAATCCCTAAAAACCCTTCTTTGTCCAAAAAGGGAGGGGTACTTTTTTGGTTCTCTTTTATTACATCTAACGCCTGACCACAGAATAGTAAGCTCGCATGCGCGAGAGATCCTTCGTTTCACTCAGGAAGACAATACCTGTCATTCTGAGGTGCGGCCGAAGAAACTCTCACGCAGGTGGGCCGATCACACGGTCATGTGTCAAATGTCAGGTGTCAGATGTACCAACCTATGCCTACGTTTCGTCGTCAACGTCCGGAAAAACACGAACGCCGTTATTTCACGAAGCTTCGTGATGCCATGCCGCTTCCCGATCTTATTGAGGTACAAAAGAAATCATACCAATGGTTTCTTGAGACCGGCATTCGCGAACTTTTTGATGAGATTTCGCCGATCAAAGATTTTATCGGTCGTGATCTTGAATTATATTTCCGTGACTACTATCTTGATGATCCGAAGTTTGATGAAAAAACGTCGCGTGACAAAAACATCACCTACGAAGCGCCGCTTCGCGTGCGCACGCAACTGACGAATAAACGCACCGGCGAATCAAAAGAGCAGGAAATTTATTTGGGAGATCTTCCGGTGATGACGGATCGCGGCACGTTTATGATTAACGGCATTGAGCGCGTGGTGGTTTCCCAGCTCGTGCGCAGTGCTGGCGCTTTCTTCACTTCGGAAGTCACGCGCGGCCGCCGCTACTATGGCGCAAAAATAATTCCTAACCGCGGTGCGTGGCTTGAGTTTGAAACGGACAGCTCAAATGTGATTTGGGTAAAAATTGATCGCAAGCGCAAAGTGGCCGTTACTTCGATTTTGCGCGCTTTCGGATATGTCACCGATGAAGAAATCCTCGCGCTTTTTGCCGATATCGATACCCATCCGCAGATTCGCTACATTCAAAACACGATTGCCAAAGACGCATCACACAATGAAGATGAAGGCTTGATCGAAGTGTACAAACGCATTCGTCCGGGCGATCTCGCAACCGCCGACAACGCGCGCTCGTTGATTTATGCCATGTTTTTTAATTTTGATCGCTACGATTTGGGTGCGGTGGGTCGCTACAAATTCAACCAACGCTTCAGTCTTCCGGGCGGTCGTGAAGAAGTGGCCAAAGAAGAAAATCGTATTTTGCGCAAAGAAGATTTGGTGTACATCATTCGTGAAATTATTCGTTTGAACATTACGCAAGACGAACCTGATGATGTTGACCACTTGGGAAATCGTCGTGTGCGTGCGATCGGTGAACTCGTGCAAAATCGTTTCCGTGTCGGTCTTGCGCGCATGGAGCGCATCATCAAAGATCGCATGTCAACACAGGATATTGCGTCGCTTTCGCCATCAAAACTCATCAATGCGCGTCCAGTGATTGGTTCGGTGCGCGAATTTTTCATGAGCTCACAACTTTCGCAGTTCATGGATCAAACAAATCCACTCGCCGAGCTCGAACACAAGCGTCGTCTCTCGGCCATGGGTCCGGGCGGTCTTTCGCGTGAACGCGCGGGGTTCGATGTCCGCGACGTGCATCCCACGCACTACGGTCGCATTTGTCCGATTGCCACTCCTGAAGGTCCGAACATTGGTCTTGTGGGACATTTGGCAAGCTACTCACGCATCAATGAATATGGATTTCTCGAAACGCCGTATCGCGTAGTTACCAAAGAATCTGATGGCAGACCTCGTGTGACCGGTGAGATCGTTTATTTGAATGCGTTTCAGGAAGAAAAATCCATTTCAACCGCGGCAACAACACCGCTTGATGATGATGGTTATTTTATCAATCCGCGCGCCGAGGTGCGGCGTCATGGTGAGCCGGGTGTGGGCGATGCCACGGAGATTGACTTCATGGATGTATCAAGCCGCCAAATCGTTTCAATCGGTACGGCGCTTATTCCTTTTTTGGAACACGATGATGCCATTCGCGCACTCATGGGAACCAACATGCAACGTCAGGCCGTGCCCTGTATCAGAGCCGATGCGCCGATTGTGGGAACGGGTGCTGAAGCGCGCGCCGCCGCTGATTCCGGTCACGTGGTGTTGGCGGCCGCAGACGGTGTCGTGACGGCGGTGCAAGGCGATCGTGTTGATATTTTGGATGATGAAGGAACGGTGCATACTCATGAGTTTGTAAAATTTTTGCGATCAAACGCTTCAACGTGTTTGAACCAGCGACCCACGGTCGAAAAAGGCGAGCGCGTGAAAAAGGGTGATGTCATTGCCGATGGCGCTGCGGTGGATCACGGAGAACTCGCACTCGGCCAAAATTTGCTCGTCGCCTTCATGACCTGGGACGGCTACAATTATGAAGACGCTATCATCTTGAATGAACGATTGGTGCATGATGATCGTTTTACTTCGATCCATATTGAGCATTATCAAATCGATGTCCGTGACACGAAACTCGGTCCGGAAGTCGTGACGAGCGACATTCCGAACATCAGCGAAGAAAAAATGAAAAATCTTGATGAAGAGGGTGTGGTGCGTGTAGGCGCCGAAGTGTCAAGCGGCGATATTTTGGTGGGAAAAATTACGCCAAAGGGTGAAACGGAATTGTCGGCGGAAGAAAAATTACTCCGCGCGATCTTCGGTGAAAAAGCGCGCGATGTCCGCGATTCATCGTTGTACCTCGAGCATGGTGAACACGGCAAAGTGGTTGATGTGAAAGTGTTCAGTCGTGAAGCGGGCGACAAATTGTCCCCGGGCGTTATCAAGAGCATTCAGGTTTCGGTGGCCGACTTGCGCAAAGTGCAAGTGGGTGACAAACTCGCGGGTCGCCATGGCAACAAGGGTGTCATCTCGCGCATTGTGCGCATGGCCGATATGCCGTTCCTTCCGGATGGCACACCGATTGACGTTCTTTTGACACCGCTCGGCGTGGTTTCTCGTATGAACCTCGGCCAAATTCTTGAGACACACTTGGGTCTTGCGGCCAATTCTTTGGGCTATCGCGTGGTGACGCCCGTGCTTGATGGTGTGCCGGAAAAAGTTATTTTTGATGAAGTGGAACGCGCCGGATTTCCGCGCAGTGGCCAAGTACAGTTGTATGATGGTCGTACGGGTGTGCCGTTTGATAACAAAGTGACGGTTGGTTATATTTACATATTAAAACTTTCGCACATGGTTGAAGATAAAATTCACCAGCGTTCGATCGGGCCGTACTCGCTCATCACACAACAACCGCTCGGCGGCAAGGCGCAGTTCGGTGGTCAACGTTTCGGTGAAATGGAGGTGTGGGCGCTCGAAGCGTACGGCGCGGCGCACACGCTCCAAGAAATTTTGACGATTAAATCCGACGATGTGTCGGGCCGTTCAAAAGCATATGAATCCATCATCAAAGGTGAAGTGATCCGCAAACACAACATTCCGGAATCATTCCACGTGCTTGTGCGCGAACTTAAAGGTCTGTGTCTTGACGTCGAACTCTTAAAAGATGGTCGAAGGGTTGATGTGATAGGTAAGGAAGATAAAAGTCTTAAAAAGTGACACCTAACATCTGACACCTAACACCTAACAGGTGACCGCGTCGGTCATGGTCAGGTGTCAAAGGTCAGGTGTCAGGTGTACCAAAATATGCCTTTTGAACCTCAAGGAGAAACAATGAAAGTCACCGATTTTGACGCCGTGCGTTTGCGGCTTGCATCGGCTGAAACGATGCGTGGGTGGTCATACGGTGAAGTCATGAAACCCGAGACCATCAATTATCGTACCCAAAAACCGGAAAAATCCGGTCTCTTTGCCGAAGAAATTTTCGGCCCTTCCAAAGATTGGGAATGTTATTGCGGCAAATACAAAAAAATTCGTTACAAAGGAATCATTTGTGACAAGTGCGGCGTTGAGGTAACGCATTCCATCGTGCGCCGTGAGCGTATGGGTCACGTTGAACTGTGCGCGCCCGTGGCACACATCTGGTTTTTACGTTCAGTGCCGTCAAAAGTGGGTACCGTGCTGGATCTTTCCATGCAAAATCTTGAAAAGGTTATTTATTTTGCCAACTTTATCGTAACCGAGGTTGATGAAAACGCAAAAGCGATTTCACTTGAAGAATTGCGCAACGAATATAAATCAAAACGTAAAATGATTGAGGGCGAGTTTATTCGTGATCTTGAACGCGCTAAACAAAAGGCGGGTGAAGATCAGGGTGCACTTGATCGCGAGATGAATCACCTCCATGGTGAAAAAGAACGCAAGTTCAAAGCGCTTGAGGAGGATTTTACCGCGGTGGATCGCGAACTCAAAGAATTGCGCGTCATGAAATTGATTTCCGAAGTGCAGTATCAGGATTTGTCGCTGAAATATGGCCATGTGTTTGATGCGTCCATTGGTGCCGAAGCCATTCGCACACTTCTTGAACGCATTGATTTGAAAAAATCACAGGCCGATCTCATTGCCGAGCGCGCCACCTCATCGGGTGCGCGACTTGAACGCATCATTCGCCGTTTGAAATTGTTGCGCTCGCTTGAGCTGAACCACATTCGTCCGGAATCAATGATTTTGACCGTGGTTCCCGTGATTCCTCCGGATTTGCGACCCATGGTGGCGCTCGATGGCGGCCGTTTTGCCACGTCCGATCTTAACGATCTCTATCGCCGCGTCATCAATCGCAACAATCGTTTGAAGCGTTTGAAAGAACTGCGCGCGCCGGAGGTTATCGTGCGCAATGAAAAACGTATGTTGCAAGAAGCGGCCGATGCTTTGATTGATAACTCGGCGCGTCACTCGAAAACAGTTATCGCCGCAACCGGCAAAAAGCGCCAACTGAAATCACTTGCCGATATTTTGAAAGGCAAGCAAGGACGTTTCCGTCAAAACTTGCTCGGTAAGCGCATTGATTACTCGGGACGTTCCGTGATTGTCGTGGGTCCGTCGCTCAAACTCAATCAATGCGGTATTCCCAAAAAGATGGCGCTTGAACTTTTCAAACCGTTCGTCATCGCGCAACTTATTCGCCGCGAATATGTGCACAACATTCGTTCCGCCAATCGTTTTCTTGAATCCGATCGTCCCGAGATCTGGGATATTTTGGAAGAAATAACGAACAAGGCACTCGTGCTTTTGAACCGCGCGCCGACGCTTCATCGCCTCGGTATTCAAGCGTTTCAACCGATTTTGATTGAAGGAAAAGCGATTCAAATTCATCCCTTTGTGTGTCCGGCATTCAATGCTGACTTTGACGGTGACCAAATGGCGGTACACATACCGCTCACCGAAGAAGCGCGTACCGAAGCACGAGAACTCATGCTCTCAACGCATAATCTTTTGAAGCCCGCGACCGGTCAACCGGTGGCGCGTCCGGATAAAGATGTGGCGTGGGGTTGTTATTATCTCACCATGCTCGAGCCACTCGCCGAGGGCGTCACCCCAAAATGTTTTGCAAGTCCGGCCGATGCGTATTATGCGTATCACACGGATCATGTGAAACTGCAACAGCCGATCAAGGTGCGTATGAAACAAAACACGGAACTTTTTGAAACAACGGTTGGTCGCATGATGGTCAATGAAGTTTTTCCGGAAGGGTTGCCGTTTATCAATGATACGCTGACTATTAAAAAATTGGGCGACATCACGCGCATTTGTCTTGAACGGTATGGCCAAGAACGCACGGCGGAGTTTCTTGATGAAATTAAAGAGCTTGGTTTCAAATACATCACGCGATCCGGCTACTCATGGGGCATGTATGATTTGCCAGACCTTCCGGCAAAGCATGCTTTGATTAATGATGGCAACATGCGTGTCGCGGAAATTGAAGATCAATTCACGCAAGGACTTTTGACCGCCAACGAACGTCACACCCAGATCATCAAAGTGTGGACCGATATTAAAGATCGCATTGTGCGTCTTTCAAAAGAGGCGCTTCCCAAGGGCGGTCCGGTGTTCACCATGATGGAATCCGGCGCGCGTGGCTCACCCGCACAGCTCGTGCAGATGATTGGTATGAAAGGTCTCGTGAGTAACCCGGCCGGTGACATTATCGAATTGCCGGTCAAGGGAAGTTTTAAAGAAGGTTTTGATGTGCTCGAATATTTCATTTCAACGCACGGTACGCGCAAAGGTTTGTCTGATACCGCACTTCGTACGGCAAATGCCGGTTATCTCACCCGTCGTTTGGTTGATGTGGCGCAGGATGTGGTGGTGACGGCTGACGATTGTGGCGACACCGAAGGCGTGGTGCTGACAAAACAAGAATCTGAAGATATTGGTGAGCCGCTTTTGACGCGCATTCTCGGTCGTTTCACGCTCTCACCGATTAAAGACGGTCGCAAAACACTCGTGAAAACGGACACGCTCATTATCGAGGGCGACATTGAAGAAATTACCAAAATTGATCTGGACAGTGTACATGTGCGTTCGGTGATGACCTGTAAATTGTACAAAGGCGTGTGTCAAAAGTGTTATGGCTATGATCTTGCGTACAATAAACTTGTGAAACTCGGCACGGCGGTCGGTATTATTGCCGCACAATCCATCGGTGAACCGGGCACTCAGCTTACGATGCGCACGTTTCATACGGGTGGTGTTGCCGGCGCTGATATTACGCAAGGTTTGCCACGCGTTGAAGAATTGTTTGAAGCGCGACCACCCAAACGCCGCGCCACCATGGCCGACGTGGCGGGCACCGTTTCGATTGAACAAGTGGAACGCCGCGTGATCGAATCGCCAACCGGCAAAAAATTGCTCGATACGCAACCCGGTCAAAAAATAATCCGTCTCACGTATCGCGAAAATGCGAACGAAAATTATCCATTCATGAAAAAGGACAAGGTGATGGTGACCGATGATGCGGAGATTTTTGAAGGACAAGAATTGATCACTAAAGAAGATGGTGCCACGGTACTTGCGCGTCACGCGGGAACTGCGCATCTTGAAAAGAATTCGCTCAAAGTGAGCTATGAAGCCGATCAGATCAAAGAATATGTGGTGCCGGTTGGGTTTTCGGTGCTCGTCAAAGAGGGTGCGAAAGTGGCGGCGGGCGATGCGCTCACCGAAGGCGATCTTGAATTACAACAACTTTTTGCGCTTAAGGGCAAGGCCGCGGTGCAAAAATATCTGTCGCGTGAAATTCAATTTATCTATTCATCGCAAGGACAGAAGTTAAACAACAAACACATTGAAATTATAATTCGTCAGTTATTCAGTCGCGTGTATGTACGCGAACCCGGCGAGACCGAACTTTTGCCCGGAGAAATTATTGAAAAGGCGCGCTATCTTGAAGAGAATGCACGCGCACTTAAAGCCAACGGTGCGCCGGCGGAAATTGATGAATTACTGCTCGGTATTTCGCGCGTGTCGCTCACGACCGAAAGTTTCTTGTCATCGGCGTCATTCCAAGAAACCGCGCGCGTACTTATCAATGCGGCGCTCACCGGGAAAATTGACAAGCTTGAAGGCTTGAAAGAAAACGTCATTATCGGCCGCTTGATTCCGGCCGGCACCGGCTTCCGTCGTTCACAAGACGAAATGGTGCGCGAGCGTGAAAATGAAAAAATGGCGGTATAAATAAATAAAAGGCGGAGCTCTCGGCGGGCTCCGTCTTTTGTACATTGCCTTCTCCCTTAAGATAAGGAGGAAACGTAAGATGTGAGGGGGTTATGTTGACAGCATAACTCCCCCTCTTACCCTAAGAGGGGGCAGACTTTCTCCCCCTTAGGATAACTTCGCTCAAAGCTAATCGAGAGCTCGTTGCCTCGCGTCGTCGTTCGAAAATGCCAAAGCGGGAGGACGGGCTTTGTCATTTTGCTCACTCCTAGCGAGGTAAGGGGGAGACGTAAAACTTAGGGGGTTATGTAGACAACACAACTCCCCTCGCCCCTCTTACCCTAAGAGGGGGCAGACTTTCTCCCCCTTGGGGCAAGGGGGAGACGTAAGACTTAGGGGGTTATGTAGACAACATAAGTTCGCTTCGCTCCTTGCCTCGCGTCGTCGTGGGGAATATCATATGTCTCGTCACTCAAAATGGAGTAAAATCAAAAGAGCGAAAGGTGCGGCAGATGTGAAAAAGGGCGCCGTGTTTACCAAACTCGGGCGCGCCATTGCGATTGCGGCGCGTGAAAAGGGCGCTGATATGTCTACGAATTTTAAATTGCGCTTGGCAGTGGACGCCGCGAAAGCGGCTTCCATGCCCAAAGAAAATATTGAACGCGCGATTGCGCGTGCATCCGGCAAAGAGGAAGCTGGCGAGTTGTTTGAAGTGACCTACGAAGGCATCGGTCCGGGTGGCGTTGCGATCATGATTGATGCGGTGACTGACAATAAAAATCGCACCAGTGGCAACGTAAAAAATATTTTGGCAAAGCACGGTGGTGCCATGGCGGGCGCAAATGCGGTCGCGTGGCAGTTCGAGCGTAAAGGCATTGTCATTGCGAGGAGCGAAGCGACTTGTGGTGAGCGCAGCGAATCCACGAAGCAATCCCGAGAAGATAAGGAAAGGATGATACTAGAACTCATTGAAGTCGGTGCCGATGACATAAAAGAAGAGGAAGGTGGTATTACCGTAGTCACCCCATTTGAAAAACTGCAAACCGTGAGCGAGTTTCTTGTTTCAAAAAATATTTCTCTTGAGCATTCAGGTCTCACATGGATTTCCAAAAATCCGGTAACCGTGACCAGTCCCGAGGATCGCGCAAAACTCGACGAACTCTATGAAGCGCTCGACGAGGACGATGATGTGGTTGATGTAGCGACGAACGAAATTTGATGGGAACCGAACAACGAATCCTCTCGAACAATACGAACAACGAATGTCTGACACGGAGGCTCGGCCTCCGGTAGTTATCAGCCGGAGGCCGAGCCTCCGTACATGACCGATTGTTCGCTGTTCGCAAGGTTCGTTCAGGTTCGCTGTTCGGTTCCCATAAAATAGATGCGCGATTCTTGCGCGATTCTTGCGCGATTCTGTATTTTGTGCTATACTGGTAATATATGTTGAATCCGCTCTATAAGCTTACCGATAGCATGGTGAGTCAACTCACCGCCATTGCCGAGGCAAAGGCGGTTGTTGAGCGTGCCCGTCTCTTACCTCAACAAGAGTTACGACTCCGTCGCCAAGCATTGGTTCGTATGACGCAGAGCTCAACCAGTATTGAAGGTAACGTCTTGAATCAAAGTCAGGTCGCTGCAATTTTTGCGCATCGAAAAATTGATGCGCCCGAGCGCGACATTTATGAAGTTCAAAATTACATGGCCGCTCTTGATTATATTTCTCGCGTGGTGAAAAAGAATCGTCCTATTACTGAAAAGATAATTTTAAAAATTCACCGTCTCGTCACTTCTCAAACACTTTTCGAAGATAAGAGTGGACGATATCGTATCGGTAATGTATATGTTGTGCGCCGATATCTTTCTCGTCCACAGAAAGTGATTTATGCGGCTCCGGAAGCGCGACGTGTGCGTGGTCTCATGCGTGATCTTGCGCGATGGATTGCGACGAGTGCCGATCAGAACATCAACCCCATCATTGTTGCGGGATTGGTTCACCAAGAAATCGCATTGATCCATCCGTTTGCCGATGGTAATGGACGCACGGCGCGCGCCCTCGCAACCCTCATATTGTATCAACGTGGCTACGATTTCAGACGCCTCTTTGCGCTTGAAGATTATTACAATAAAGATCGCGGTTCTTATTACGCCGCGATTCGTATTGGTGAGACGTATGATAAGCGCGAAACGGACGCAACGCCATGGCTCGAGTATTTTATTCGAGGATTTAAAGAAGAAATTGATCGTGTCAAAACACAGATTCTTTCTCTCGGACAGAGGAAACTTAATTACGCAACAACATCCCAGATTTTTTTGAATAAAGACCAACTTGCTCTTTTGGAATTTCTTGATCAAAATGGAAAAATTACCATGCGTGAAGCGACAGGCATTCTTAAATGTCCGAAGCGCACCGTCCAGCTTCATCTACAAAAATTAAAAAAAATGAAATTGATTAAAATTATAGGCAAAGGCCCTTCATCGGCGTATATTGCGGGATAACGCATACTCTATGTCAAGCCATACCGTGCGAGCGACAAAAATACAATCTGCAAAAGTGACTACGGTAAAATCCGTGCGGGTTTTGGGGATTGATCCGGGATTTGGGCGGATGGGGTATGGAATTGTTGAGGAGAAGCGAGGAAAGTTGTGTGTGGTGACGTATGGTTGTTTTGAATCTACAAAAAACGAAACGCATGGATTGCGGCTTCTTGAGATCAAAGAATTTTTGGAAAAATTATATGCGGAATATAAACCGGTGGCGGCGGCGACCGAGACGCTCTTTTTTTCAAAAAATGTAAAAACAGCGCTCAAGGTGGGCGAGGCGCGCGGCGTTATTTTGCTCACGATCGCCGAGACGGGATTATCGCTTTTTGAATTGTCGCCGCAAGAAGTGAAACAGGCCGTGACGGGATACGGCAACGCCGAAAAAGGCCAAGTGGCGCGTATGGTCAAACAACTTTTGGGCTTGAAAGAAGTACCACGCCCCGACGACGCCGCCGACGCCCTAGCGATCGCCATCGCCGCCGCGCAGATGAGAAAGTTTTTGACCCATCTTTAAAAAAAGCTCTCCGTGTGGAGAGCTTTTTATGTTCCCGCAATCAATCCTTCAAGATACGCAATGTCTTCAGTGGTTCCAATGTGATGATTGCGCAAAAGTTCAACGACTTTATTTTTGAACTTTTGATCCTTTTCATATTTTTTGTCGAGTCGTTTGAAAATATCCGATGTGTATTCGGCCAATTTGTCATCAATATATGATTTCAAGTTGTGTTCGAGCTTTCCTGTGGCAGAGTTTATTTTTTCATCCATGAGCTCTCCCATTTTTGGAATCAAAAATCCATCGGTGTATTCAAGAAGGACGCCCAAGGTGATTGGTCTGTTCAAGTCTTCTTTTTTGTATTCGTGCGGCGCGTTCATATAAGGATAGTATAGCGCATATAAAAGAGATGTCAATATCAAGATTATTTTTTGAGGCGCTTATGGCTTGATTGTCCCCATCAAAAACAAAACTCGTCATTAAGACGAGTTTTGTTAAGCGGGCAGCGGGAATCGAACCCGCGACTACTCCTTGGAAGAGAGTCATTTGACCACTAAACTATGCCCGCATCTATCTCTAATCGGTTGAACGTCTGCGTGCGGCGTGGAGTTCTTTTTGGAACGCTTCTTCTCCGGCGGCTTTTTCGGTCGCCAGTTCATCGCGCGCGGCGGCAACGATTTCATTCACCACACGTTCGGGATCAACCCCCATTTGGCGACGGATCATGCCCCACAGTTCCGGATCTTGTGCGACTTGTGCCACGGCGGCATCATCGAGTACTTGTATTCCTTTAAGTATGACTTTTGCTTTTTTGATAGCCACGTCGCGTCCGGCACTCGTTTCGTCATCAGGTGGATTTTCTCGTAAATCTTCTCGAACCATATTGATTTCATTATGAATTAATGCTTTTAGTATATCGTATTTCCATTAGCGAGTCCACTGCCGATAGGTGGGTGAGCGCGACCATGCGGAAAAGGGGATCGCGGGATGCACGACTTTGCCGCCCAAGCGGATTGCGCGGGCGATCACCGAAATCGGATAGTGGCCGTAGAGATATGCGTTTACATACGTCGGCCAAAAGCGCGCCGCGAGCGGAATGCCGTGCGGGAAATAATAAGTAAGTTCACGTCCCAATTCTTGGGCCGTTTTTTGTTCAATGATAAGTGATCGGCGGGCAAGGCCATACTCAAACGGCGGTGGTTGGGGTGTGGTTCGTGGCGGTGTAATAACTAATGGTGGCGTTACCGGTGGCGGTGATGGCGGCAGTACCACGAATTGCGGAGGCGAAGGAAAAAAGATCGGTGGTGGAGGTGGCGGCGGAGGCGGTGAGGCAACTTGCCCAGGTGTTACTTGGGCATTTTGACCGTTCCACAAACGGCGGGTTACGGTTTCGGCCGGTTTTCCTTGTGGCACATAATCTGTATCAGTCGCGCCGCCGGCGTTTGGGTTGGGATCCCAGCGCCAGAAAAACATGCCGGAAAACCACGACGTGCCGGCCCATGTGCGAATCGTGGCTTCGTATGCATCAGCTTGTTCTTGTGTGTCAACGCCGCCGCCACATGGCCACTGCCACGGTTTTTTGACGGCGCCGTCACATGAAAGATAACCAATCTCCGTGAAAAGTACGGGTTTATTTTGTATTTGATGCAACGTCTCAATGTCGCGGTACCACGGTTGCCACCCGCTCATCAGTTCGGTAACGGTCGGATTGTTTTTATTTGCAATCGGCGAGTACGCATCAATACCGATCGCGTCAAGCCTGTTCCAAAACTCAATGCGGTAGTATTCGGCACCCGGACGCGTTCCCCAATTTGCCGCGTACGTCACCGGACCATGATAGATTGCGCGCACACCAACAATCGTTTCGCGCCATGAGGGTGAGTACGCGGATTCTGTCAGTTTCACAAATTCGGTGCCCACCACAAAATAATCAACACCTTCTTCTTGCGCAATGCTTGCATAGTGATTGATAAAGGTGCGGTAGTTCGTGAACCACGAATTCGCATTCGATGGCGCAAAATCACCGCGCCAACTTCCGTCGCGCGCATCAACCATGGGTTTCAACATCACTTTGAGACCAAGATTTTTTGCGGCACGTATCGCAGTGCGCAGTGTTTCATCGGTGACCGATTTTTGCGGATCCGGCGCCATCTGGGTGCTTGTTTTTGAATCTTGATACCAAAATGGCGAGAGTGCCACCCAGTTTGCGCCCACGTTTTTCATTTTTTGGAGCGATTCGACGGTTTCCGATTTTCCATAGGTGTCATACCACCATGCGGGCATGGCAAAACCGCGTACATCGAATATGTTTTGTGGAGGAGCCGTGATAATTGTTGGAGGTGGGGGTGGTGGTTCTGGTGACGGAGGCGGAGGTGTCGTTCCTCCATTTTTGGTGAGCGAAAACGAATCAACAATGTGGCCGTCGTCGCCGATCGCGGTTCCGGTCAGTACATTGCCCACAATGGTTGTTTTGAAAAATTCATAACACGAACAGCGTGTGGCAGACCACGCCGGTTTTTGACTTTGTAAATTATAGAGACTGCGGCCGCCACCACCAGTCACGACGTAAATCGGCGCACCCGGATTGATATAGTTTGTAGCGTCATTGTTTACGATGGTGGGCATGTTAAAGACTGTTGTGTGGAGTGGATAAGTGCGTTCATATTCATGATCATGTCCCGTGATGACGAGGTCAACGTGAAATTCATCAAAGACCGGCCCGAGTGCTTCCTGCAAGCGTTGTTCACTGCCATGTTCGGCGCCACTTGAGTACGGAGGATGGTGGAAATAAATAATTTTCCATTTTTTCGCGGTTCCCCCCAAGTCAGCGTGGAGCCACGCATATTGTGCACCATTTGTTCTCAACCCATTGTAATCGTTGGAGTCGAGTGCTACAAAATGCGCGTCGGCATAGTCAAAAGAATAGTAGGTCTCTCCGTGATCCGGCGGAAGCGCGAATGATTTCGTGAAAAAAAGTTCGCCGGACGATTCTTTAACACCGGACTCAACATCGTGATTGCCGAGCGTTGGCATGGTCGGTGTGTTGTGTGCAATTTTGGAAAGTATGCCGAGCCATGTTTCCCATGTGGTACGTGCGCTGCCACCACTTGCATAGGAAAGATCGCCGGCAATGAGAGCAATATCCGGATTTTCCGCGCTCGCGCGGGTTTCAATCGTGTTTGAAATAGTACTCGTGCCATTATCGGCAAATGCGACAAATGAAAAGGGCACATCAGTTTCCGGCGCGGTTTTAAAAACATCATCAGCGCCCCATCCCTCATCACCGCGAGCATGAAAATGATAGAGTGCGCCCGGCGCGAGGCCAGTGAGTTCGACGGTGTGATAAAAAAGTCCGTTCGAAACGGCGGGAGAATTGGCGCCGGTTTTCGAATTGCCGTACGTTGCGGTCGTTCCGTATTCAATCAGGGCACTCGTGGCGTTACTCGATGTGGTCCACGTGATGCTCATCGTGGTACGCGGATCATGTTGCCACGAAAGACGCACGCCTTGCGGTTCTATTGCAAATACCGGCAGAGCAAAAAACAGAGCAATGGCGCTGAATAAAAAAATGGTTCTTTTTATAGTAGGCATAGCCATTCAACAATAGCACAAGGAAATGATTTCGTCAATACCTTGATTTCACGACGACGCGCATCAAACACAAAAAATCATTCTCATGTTCTCAAGAATATTAGAATAGAGCACGGGTGAGTTGTTGTCCATTTTTTCGTCATATTCTATGGGGATTTTTCTGTGGCTGAGATAGTATAATCATGTGATGATCATTGACAATTATCTTGAGGTTGCACCTCGGGAGGTGCAACCTCAAGGAGCGACCGCATCCCAAAAGGAGGAGCATATGAAAAACTTCGGCGCGTATGTTCATGCTGCCGCGGGGAGAGAGCGTGTCTCCTCCGTGCAATCTTTTCTGTCGCGATCAGTCATGGTCGGTCATCTCATGGATTCGGCACTCATGCGGGCAAACGAGAAAGATCGTTGTCGTTGGATCAACTACGGCATTGGAAAAGGAGTGACCAATCCCGAGGCGCGAATTTCTATTTTTGCGGTGCCGACTGAACTCAAAAGCGGGTTGCATGCGGAACTCGTGGACGGATTGGGGATTCACGTTGATCGTGCCCCGCTTTGCTACGATGAAGCGCACCACGTTCACGGCTTCGGCGGATTTATCCGATGGGTGTATTTCGCCGATCCTAAGAATGGAAAAAATTTTCTGGGGATCGACTGGAGTTTGAGTGCGCGTGTCACGGCGGGCATCGCCACCTCAATGGTTGATGTGGTCAATGTGGCAGATGTCCTCATGAGGCATGGTATTCCGCCTGATACGGAATTGGTACTTCTGAATTCGCGCATGTGTGAAGAAGAATATCATTATGCATTCCGCAAAAAATACAACCTCATCACACTCAATGATTGGACAACGCGCGGCGATCTTCTTTTTTCGAAACCGTCCACCCATTGTCCACGTTGCGGACTACGCACGTTCATGCGATCCGCTCGTTACTGCTTCAGATGCGGCGCAAACCCAAAACTTTTCTGGAAAAGGAGGACATCATGGCATGGAGATCCAGTTCAGGTGACTACTCGATAAGTTCGGCACCGTATCGAGCTCCCTCGCGCACGGTGCGCAAATTGTTTTGCACGAATTGCGGCGCAAAACTCGCGACGGTACACAATTTTTGTCCGAAGTGCGGGGTGGCCGCGAGTAAGTTGGTTGATCTTACCAACCACTGCGCCTGCGGCACTCTCTTTGGAGATAACGATAAACACTGTCACTCCTGCGGCAAAAAGCGTCCTGCGAATTAGTTTCTCGGAATGAGACGGCATACGGCCGTCTCTTTTTTAATGAACTACCCCGCAGCAAGCTGACGGGGTAGTTCATTTTTCGATCATGCTTGAGAGAGGGTGGCGTATCCCCTCTTCCTCGAATGGGCTCGAACAACGAGGGAATGAACTGCTTCATTCCCGACATCGTGAGAGCGGGTTTTCCGATGCCGAGGGCTGGGCTAAGCCCGAGGCAGGAAAACCCGGGGAGGCTCCGCCGAGCCCACGCGAGGTGGAGTGGGAGGGGTGAGGATGCGATGTATCAAAAAGCGGCAATGGCTGAAGCGGGAGAGTGTTCATTATGGTAGCGACAAGTCGCTCGAGTGCCGCGTCGTCTTCGACAAAATTGATGCGGTCGGTGGGAACGGTGAGAATCGGCGCGCGGGTAAATCCATGCGCCCACTCCTCATGAAGACGATTGAGTTCCACGAGATAGTTAGGGTCAATTTTTTGTTCAAAATCACGACCGCGATTTTCGATGCGGTGCATGAGTGTGGAAACTGAAGCGCGCAAGTATATGATAAGGTTGGGTGGCGGCAAAAGGGCGATCAATGTTTCGTAAATGGTTTGATAGGTGCGCCAATCGCGTTCGGAGAGGAATCCGCGTTCGTAAAGATTGCGCGCGAATACTTCGGCATTTTCATACACACTGCGATCTTGGATCACGGGAATGCCGGCGCGCGCGAGTTCAGAATGTTGTTGCAAGCGATGGGCAAGAAAAAAAATTTGAGAATGAAAACCCCAGCGATGCATATCGCCGTAAAAATCCGAAAGATACGGATTTTCGGTGGTTGGCTCAAGATACGCCTTCCAACCGAGTTTTTTCGCGAGCCGTTCGGTGAGCGTGGACTTTCCCACACCCATGTTGCCCGCAATTGCAATGAAGTACGCCATACCGCTCGAGTATACCAAACGCATCGTCTATTGACAAAAAGAAGGCGGTTTGGTATAAAAGGGTCGGTTGTCCCTATGTAAAGGAGGACTCGCATGAATCAAATGATCGCATTGCCGACGGAAAAAGATCAGGAACGAGCGCGCGCCGTGTGTCCCGCTTTTGTTGATAAGAGCCAGCCCCACGGTGCTCACTGTCCAAAAGTCAATGCGCCATTTGTTGTCACGTTGACTTATGAAGGCGGCGGCGCTGATGTTTTCTACATTGATTCAGGTCATGAAGTTTTGAAAGCAATAATGGCCGCCGCGGCCGCCGATCGTCTGGTGGTGATCACGGTTGCCGGTGCGAGTTAACTCGAAACAAAAAAGGAGGAACACATGGACGAACCTGTGGAAATGAAAAAGGTTATTGATTTGACGGTATTGTGTCCGGTGCTTGCAGATCCGACATCGACACAGCATGGATCGTGTTGCACGGTCTTGATCGAGCCAGTGGTAATGAAACTTGAACCTATTGATGCTTTTGGGGCTAAGGGTGGCGTGTTTGAGCTCGAAATCAAAACGGTTCATGGCATTCTCGAGGCCTTGCGCATGGTCGCCCAACAGGCGAATCCCGTGAACGTGACCGTGCGTAAGGGAAAGTTGCACATCGACCCCAGTTCAATCGCCATCTAACGTCGCATACACGAGCCCTCGCCGGGTTCGTTTTTTTTGTATTTTTTATGTCATTGCGAGTCCCGACTTCGATTAAAAATGTTAAGAGACCTCTGCGAAAGTATATTTCGAAGCGAAATTTCACTGCTTCGAAGCGAAAAATTGAAAAAGCGACGATGTTTAATAGATATTAAGCGGAGGAGCTTTTGCAATTTTGTAGCCGAAGCAGTGAAATTGCAGCCGAAAGAGACTTTTGCAGAGGTCTCTTAAGGGAGTCGGGACTCGCAATGACGCACAAGACGGAGTTCTACAACGCTCTCGGGGTAGGGGGGCTTGACACGGTTTTTTGGGCATGGTACTTTGTGTATATAAGACACTAAGTCAGGCTCTAACTACGAAGCTCAACTCCGTGTATGGCGCAGAATAAAGCCAAAAAACACCCGTCGCATCAGAATGTTAAAGTGGCTGTGGATAATTGTATTTTCACCGTGAAGGAGGGGGCGCTCCATGTCCTGCTTATTCAGATGAAAAAGAAGCCACTCACCGGACGATGGGCGCTTCCTGGGGGGCTTATCCGTCAAAATGAAAGTATTGACGCGGCAGCACTTCGTGTCTTGAAAGAAGAAACCGGTGTCGGAAATGTATTTCTTGAACAGTTATTTACGTTCGGTGATGCCGGTCGCGATCCGTATGGTCGTGTCGTATCAGTCGCCTACTTCGCATTGATACCGGCGGCCGGAGTACGCTTGCGTACGCTTGCGAAATACGCCGATGTGCGGTGGTGGAAGTTTAAGGACTTACCCAAACTCGGATACGACCACAACACGATTGCCGAATATGGAAAAAAGCGGCTTGAGTGGAAATTGGAGTATACGAATGTGGTGTGGTCACTTTTGCCGGCGAAGTTCACGCTTTCCGAAATGCAAAAAGTGTATGAAGCGGTGTTGGGACGCACACTCGACAAACGCAATTTCCGAAAAAAGATTTTGGCACTCGATATGATTCACGAAATGGGGGAGCATTCAATGCATGGCGCCCACCGCCCGGCAATGCTGTATCGTTTTAAGACGACACGCCCGCAGATTGTGGAGATACTTTAAGAATGATGTCATTGCGAGCGAAGCGAAGCAATCCCGTGAATGAAAGATCACTTTGATTTTACAGGATCAGTACAGTCGCTCCGTTCCCTCGCGATGACATAAAATTTACAAAATACTTAGTGTATAAAATACACTGACTTATCAAAAGTGGTACAGGGGTACCAAAAATGATAAGCGTGCGTGGATGTTGGAAGACGATGGACGGTTATCCGTACCACTCGTCTCCCGCCATCTGGGCGCGATCCAAGCTCCACTTTTTGGGAAAAGTGGGGCATGACGAGTCCGGTGTTCATTAAAACACAATAAACGAAATAAGGAGGAAATCATGACGGTACTTGAAACAGTGCTCGGGAGACATGTTGATTTGGTGACACTCCGTAAATTGAAACGTGAAATTGATGAGCGGATCAAAAATGCGAATCGGCGGAATCGTACCGATCGGTTGCGGCGCAGATTGCTCCGTGCCGATCGTTTGCGGGAAACTGATCGCATCGTCTTTCGTCTGACAAAAAGTGAAGTATCGGCAAAGGATGCGCTCATCCGTTTGGCAGAGAAAAAGAAATGGCGAGCAACTTTTCAGTCGGTTGACCCCGCCCGCGGCATCGCGGTACCCCATCTCGAGCTCACGCGATAGATATTCGTAAATTCGTAATTCGGTTCCCCTCACCAGACCACCCCCTCTCAGTTTTTCATTCTCCCCCTCCAAGGAGGTGGAGAAATTGCTCACCATTCGTAATTCGTAACTTCGCTCGAGGTAAAACGAGAGCTTGTTGCCTCGCGTCGTCGCTCGAAAGTGTCAAAGCAGTAATGCGGTAGCTTTGCCACTTTGCTCACTCCTAGCGAGGTAAATTCGTACGAATTCGTAATTCGGTTCCCATCCACACAAAGTAACCCACACAAGAAGGAGGTACCAAATGAAGTTCCCGTTTTCCATTTTCAAAGGTGCACCGACCGACCACATCGTGAAGTACGTTTCCGGCGTGAAGCGGAAGGAAGGACGCGGTGGGATTTTCCTCGTTGGTCCGCGCACGACACTCGCGCGCGTTTCGACGACCGATGTCCCCGTCGCTTTTGCCTTCACCGAGCTCACGGCCGACGGCCAGCAAGTTATGGTGCAAGGTGAAATGCAAATCCGCTACATCGTGGATCGCATTCTCTCGCGTCGCGATTTCACGATTGACGCGCGCACGGGCGACTACGAATCTGAAGATCCTGAAAAAGTTGCCGAGGAAGCGACGCATACTCTGCAGACGTTCGTGCGGGTGGAAGTGGGCGCGAAAACGCTCAAAGACATGCTTGCGGCGGCGGCCGAACTCAAAGACGCGGTTTTTGCTGCGGTATCGGCGAAGAGCGATGTGTGGCAGGCGATCGGTATCGAAGTCGTGAGTCTTTTCATCACCGGTGTCACGCCCGCAAACTTGGATCTCAAGAAGGCGCTCGAAGCCGAGGCGCGTGAAAAGATGCTTGCGGCGGCCGATCGGGCCGTTGCTGATCGTCGTCGTGCTGCTGCGAAGAGTGACCGTGGTCTCAAGGAGTACGAAGCCGAGACGGTGCGTACGCTCGAGGAGCGTCGGGCTGATCTTGTCAAGGTGCGCAACGCAAACACCATTGCCGAGGCCGAGGCTGACGCAAAGGCGATTGATGAGCGTCTGCGTCCGTATCGTGATATGGATGCCGGCACGCTTCTCGCGCTTGGCATTCGCGACATCGCATCGTCGGGACACGTCGGCACGTTCAATATCACGCCGGATTTGCTTTCTGCGGTGACTGCCGCGGCGGCGAAAAACGGCGCGACACACGGAAAGGAGTAAGTCATGTTCGAGCGCATTATTCTCGTAACAAAGAAAACCGCGCTCGAAGAATTGCTCCTGCGGCACAACTCGCGTGGTCAGGTTCGTTTTTTCCTCGAGCGGCGCGGTGCGTCGTTTGAAGAATACGAAGCCGCACACGCGGCCTATCGTGCATCGCTTGAAACGATTGCCGGTAGCCTGCCCCGCGAACTGCCCCGTGAAGTTCTTCCGCGCGAATACATTCCGAGTTTCTTGTTTCGTGAAACCGATCTCGTGGTTGCGGTGGGACCTGACGGACTGGTGGTGAACATCGCAAAATACTTGAATGGCCAACCGATCTTGGCGGTGAATCCGGATCCGGTACGCATTGACGGCGTGCTCATGCGCTTTCGTCCTGACGAAGTGGCGAGCGTTGTTTCGAAAATGCGTGAAGGAAATTTTACGATTGATCGCATCACGCTTGCCAAAGCAACGACGAACGACGGCCAGACATTGTTCGCGACGAACGATTTCATGATCGGGCGACGCGACACCATTTCGTCTCGGTACACACTTGTTGCTCCTGATGATGTTTCCGAACGACAGTCATCGAGCGGTATCCTGATTTCGACGGGCGTTGGTTCGTCGGGATGGATGATGTCGCTCATGACGGGGGCGCGGGCCGTGACCGGAGCGTGCGGAGGATTGGAAGTTCCATTTGCATGGGATGTGCCCTATCTGCTTTTTGCGGTGCGGGAGCCATTTCCATCGAAATACACAAAGACAACGCGGGTCGTTGGTCGCATCGGTCGCGGAGAAGAATTGCGGGTCGTCTCCGAAATGTCGGAAGGCGGCGCGATTTTCTCGGACGGCGTGCCCGAAGACGCAATTGAATTCAATGCCGGCACCATCGTGACGGTAATGGTGGCCGAAAAGTCGGCGGCGCTCGTTGCTCGTTAACATTCGTGCCGAACCGGAACCCATTCGGTTCGGCCTTTTTACCCGGTCTCTCACCATCGTGGGGGATCGAGAAAGAAAGTTTAAATTTTTTTACACAATACTTCGTGTATAAGATACACTGACTTATCAAAAATGGTACAGGGGTACCAAAAATGATGAACGTGTTTGGGTGAATGGAGTGGTCTTTGACAAATGCAAAAGTCAATTCAAAGTATAACGATACGAAAAGGAGGACTCCGTGATGAAAAACCTATTTGAAGTCACTGGTGGTTCGGTTGCGGGGCGCGATCATGTGTTTTCCGGACGTAATAATCAGGATACGTTTTCCGTGAAAGTGACTGACGACGCTATCGTTGTGATTGTTGCTGACGGATGCGGTTCAAGTCCGCACAGTGAAGTGGGCGCACAACTGGGCGCCAATCTTTGCACCGAAGCCGTGCAGAATGACATCTCTCGTCTTCTTCATCATGACGACATCGTTCTTCTTCGTCATTTTACGAAAAGGGATTCTGTGTCAATGGATATCGTGCAATGGTTCATGGGTTATATACGCGAGAGTGTGCTCGGTCAAATTCAAACGCTTGTCAAACGCATGGGCGGAGATTTTTCTCGGACTATCCAAGATTACTTCCTCTTTACGCTCGTCGGTGCCGTCATTACGCGACACACCACATGGATATTTTCTCTCGGCGATGGTGTGGCATTTGTGAACGGTGAAAATGTCTATAACGGCAGTTTCGCTGGTAATGCACCACCTTATCTTGCGTACGGACTTGTCAAAACCACTTTGCACGATGCCGATCCGTCGCTTCTTCAATTTCGTATTCATGATGTGCGTCCCACCGAATCGGTGCAATCGCTTTTGATTGGCACTGATGGCGTGATGGATTTCATGAGAGGAGCGGAACGTATCGTACCCGGAAAAAATGAACCGGTTGGTCCCCTCTCTCAATTTTGGGAAGAGGATCGCTACTTCAAAAATCCGGACATGATGCGCCGACGGTTGTCTCTTGTGGGTCGCGAAGGGACTCATATTGATTGGGAGCGCCGCGTGGTTGAAAAAATACCCGGATTGCTCGCGGATGATACGACGATGGTGGTGGTTCGGAGAAAAAACAGAAGTCATTGCGAGGAGTGAAGCGACTTGTGGTGAGCACAGCGAATCCACGAAGCAATCCCGAGAAATAAAGGTTTCCTTGATTTTCACGGGATCAGTACGCTCCCTTCGGTCGCTCGCGATGACATCATCGAGGAGGTGATTATGGACGCATATGTAAGTGGCAAAAAAATTCGTTTAGATCCCAAACGCGCCATCGGCAAAGGAGGTGAAGCGGATATTTTCGACATCGGTGGCGGCGAGGTTGCAAAAATTTTTAAGCCACCCACGCATCCTGATCTTTCGGGATCGCCCCACGAACAGACCGCCGCGGAGTTGCGGATTCGCGAGCATCAAAAAAAATTGCCTGCGTTTCCCACCCACCTGCCGGCGCGCGTGGTTGCGCCACGCAACCTCATCACCGACCAAAGTGGTCGCGTGATCGTCGGTTACACGATGCCGTTTTTGCAGGGCGCGGAAGTGCTCTATCTTTACGGCGATCGCACCTTTCGATCGCGCGGTATCGGCAATGACGTGGTGACCAAAATTTTTCTTGATTTGGCGGACACCACGGCCGGTGTACATCGCTCGGGCGTCGTGATCGGTGACTTCAATGATTTGAACGTGCTCGTGCGCGGTGCTGAAGCGCATATCATTGATGCTGACAGCATGCAATTTGGCGCATTTACCTCGCATGTGTTCACCGCGAAATTTGTTGATCCGCTCCTCTGTAATCCGCGTGGCGCATCTCCCGAACTCGTGAAGCCCCACAACGATGAGTCAGATTGGTACGCGTTTGCAATCATGCTCATGCAGTCACTGCTTTTCGTCGGACCGTATGGCGGCGTTCATGCCCCCCACGATCCGAAGAAAAAAGTGGCGCATGATGCGCGCTCACTTCATCGCATCACGGTATTTGATCCTGAAGTGCGTTACCCAAAACCCGCCATTCCGTATGGCGTTCTTCCTGATGAACTACTCGATTATTTTCATCGCGTTTTCAAAAAGGATGAACGCGGCATATTTCCGGTGCAGTTGCTTCGCATGCTCGTATGGAACACCTGTGCCGGTTGTGGTGTGGTTCATGCACGTCGCGCGTGTCCGAATTGCACACTTGCACCGCCCGCCGCGATCAAAGAAACGACGGTGGTGCGCGGCACAGTGAAAGCGACAACTGTTTTCAAAACAACCGGCATCATCGTGCACGCGGCGGTACAAGATAATGATCTTAAGTGGTTGTATCACGAAGCGGGAGCGTTCAAGCGCGAAGATCGGACGACGGTGATTGCCGGTGGACTTGATCCGCACATGCGATTTCGTGTGTGTGGTACGCAAACGCTCATGGCAAAAAATGGCGTGCTCGGGGTGATGTCAAAAGATAAAAATCCCGAACGCACTACCGTTGATTCAGTGGGAATGCTTCCGGTGTTTGACGCGAATGACGCTCATCGGTATTGGGTCGCGGGCGGTCAACTTTTGCGCGAGAGCGATCTCGGGCAGTTCTACATCGGCGACGTACTTGAAGGACAGACATTGTTTTGGGTCGGTGCATCACAGGGATTTGGTTTTTATCGCGCAGGAAGTTTGACGCGCGCGTTCATATTTCACGCGGAGCGGCGCGGTATCAATGACAATGTGAAGTTGCCGCCTCTGCGCGGACAGCTCGTGGATGCAACCGCCGTTTTTGGCACCGATCGCGTTTGGTTTTTGACCACAACGCGTGAGGGTGGCAAAACCATAAATCGGTGCACGGTGATTTCGACGACGGGCGCGATTCTTGCCACAGCCGAGGCCGATGATGGCGACGGTTCGTGGCTCGGTACGATTCGCGGCGCGTGCGCCATCGGTACCATGATGCTCGTTCCGACAGATCTCGGCATCGTGCGCGTCGAAGTGGATCACGCGACGATCGTAAAGACCAAAGAATTTCCGGACACAGAACCGTTTGTCGACGCCGGATGTCTCTTGTTCGCGGCAAAAAACGGATTGTATGTGGTTGATCGAAAAGAAATCAGGTTGTTGAAGATAAGCTAGAACTCGTCATTGCGAGCGAAGCGAAGCAATCCCGTGAATGAGAGAATTCCTTTATTTCACGGGATCGCCACGTCGTCCCGATAACTTTAGAAGACATAATGAAATCGGGACTCCTCGCGATGACACAAAATTCGTAGGTTCGTAGAGGTTCGTAGTTTCGTGACGAAATGCAAAACAATCAAAAGGAGGACACCATGACCCGTATTGCAACGCTTCCGAATCCTTCGTTCTATGATGCGCGGCGCGCGGCTGAGTGGGGCTATCGCCCGGATGCCGAACGCCTCTTTGCCGAGGCGATCGGCTGGCAGATGCGCCACGCGGTCACCCCCGCGGCGAAAGACAAGTTCCGTTTGCACCTGCTCTTGATTGATATGCAAAAAGATTTCTGTTTTCCGGAAGGCACGCTCTATGTCGGCGGTCGTTCGGGCACGGGTGCCGTGGATGATGCGCGGCGCATTGCCGAATTCATCTATCGTAACCTGTCCGTCATCACCGACATCACGACGACGCTCGACACGCACTTTGCGTTTCAGATTTTCTTTGCGCCGTTTTGGGAAACCGAGGATGGTAAGCCGCTCGCGGCGCACACGCTGATCAACATTGATCCGACGGGTGCGCTCGTGAACACGGATCCGACGGGAAAGCTCATTCATGCGAACGTGCGGCCGCGGCCGGCGATCGCGAAGTGGCTCTGCGGCGGCAATTATCCGTGGCTCATGAAGCAGGTGCGGTTCTATGTCGAGGAGCTGAAGCGCGGCGGAAAGTATCTGCCGTATCTGTGGCCGTCGCACTGCATTCTCGGTTCGGATGGTCACGCGCTCTCCCCGATTATTCACGAAGCGCGCATGTTCCACTCGCTCACGCGCTTTGCACAGTCGTGGAGTGAAGTGAAGGGTGGCCACCCGCTCACCGAGAACTACTCGGTTTTGCGACCCGAGGTTTTGCTTCGGTGGGACGACCAGCCGCTCGCGCAGAAGAACACGGGTTTCATCGAAAAGTTGCTCGAGGCCGATGCGGTGGTGATTGGCGGCGAGGCCGCGAGCCACTGTGTCAAGAGTTCGATTGATGATCTCCTCGACGAGATCAAGGTGCAGGATCCGACGCTCGCGGCCAAGGTGTACGTGATGGAGGATTGCATGTCGTCGGTCGCGGTGCCGGATGGCAAGGGCGGGTTCATCGCGGACTTTACGCCGGAGGCCGAAAAGGCCTTGCGTCGTTTCCGTGACGCCGGCATGCACGTCGTGAAGTCCACGGATCCGATCGAAACGTGGGACGGGATGTCGGCCCTTGTGGCGTAACTCGGTTTCTCCCCCTTAAGGTAAGGGGGAGACGTAAAACTTGAGGGGGTTATGCAGACAACATAAGTTCGCTTCGCTCCTTGCCTCGCGTCCTCGTTCGGAAGTCCCAAAGCTATGACGCTTTGTGACTTCGCTCACTCCTAGCGAGGTAACTCCACTCGCCCCTCTTAACTTAAGAGGGGAAAATCGCAACAAGGTGGGGCGGGAGACGTAACTCCCGCCCCACCACCTCTACTTACTACGTACTACCTACTACCTACTTCACAAGAAAAGGAGGAACACATGAGTACGACAACGCCAAATGTCGCTTCGCTCTTTGCAACCGCAGGTCAGGAAGGCACGCTTTCGCCGGGTGCGGTGAAAGCGCTCACCATTCCGGATATCGGCGCGGCCATTGCGGCCGGGCTCGGCGTCAAAGTGGACGATGTGCAGGCGTCCGAAGTCACGCTCGTTTCCATGATGCCGGACGACTCGGGTTCGATGAGCTCGTGTGTTGACGAAGTGATCACCGGCCACAAACTCGTGATCGAATCGCTCGTCGGCACGAAGCAGAAGGATTCAATCCTCGCGTTCTGTCGGCTCTTGAACGGCGCCGTGATCTATCCGTTCAATCCGATTGATCAGGTGAAGATGCTTGATCACACGAACTATGGCGCGTGGCACGGCACGCCGCTCTACGACGAGACGGTGATTCTGCTTGGCACGGTACTTGCGAAGGCACAGGAATTTGCTGACGCGGGTGTGCCGGCGCGGACGTGCACGCTACTTCTCACCGATGGCTACGACGAAAGCTCGGTGCGTGCGAGTGCGGCGACGGTGAAGAAAATCGTCACCGACATGTTGAAGCAAGAATCGCACATCGTTGCGGGTATGGGTTTTGATCACGGCTACGGCGTGGATTTTCGTCGCGTGTTCAGCGACATGGGCATCCCAGATGAATGGATCATGACACCGAAAGCGACGCCATCAGAATTGCGCAAAGCATTCCGGATGTTCTCGCAGTCCGCGGTACGCGCCTCGCAAGGTGCGGCCGCATTCTCGAAGACCGCCCTCGGCGGCTTCGCCACGCCGTAACTCGTAATTCGTAACTTGTAATCCGTAATTCGTAATTCGTACTGTTCGAGAAGGTTCGTTGTTCGGTTCCCATTTCGTAATTTGGAACTCGTAATTCGTAAATCGTACACGATGGGGAGCCTGTCTACCGGACAGCTCTCCCCATTCTTTCCGAACGTCCAATTTCCTGTCATTGCGAGCGGAGCGAAGCAATCCCGTGAATGAAAGGTAGTCTTGATTTTCACAGGATCGCCACGTCGCTCATTGTGCTCGCTCCTCGCGATGACGCGCTATCCATTGGACTTTCAGAAGGACATTGACAACAAAATTGGCCAAGGCGAAGCCTTGACCAAAAAGGAGGAAACATCATGCGTACACGTACTCCGATACAGGAATTGCGACTCTCATACAGAATTGCGCAACGTATTCGTCGTCTTATGTGGCATGATATTTTCAAAAACGGTTGGTATCGAGACACTAAAAAACGTGAGGAGACCATCGCGTTGAGATCGACGATTATGCTTTCCAATACCCATGTTGTTTCAATGAGTCAGGAGGTTACTCGTTATGAATCGATGGCGCGGCAGAAAATTGATGCGCTAGAGAACTTGAAGTTGACACATAAAGATTTTGTGAAACAACGAGAACTTCTCCAACCGGAACTTGATCGGTTGCTTGAGATTCAGGAAATTCTCAACCTTGCAATCCGTTTTGAAACAATGGTGCGCGATTGTGGGGGACTTGAAATGAAATGGACGATCGAACAGAACGGGATGAAATGTACTCGTGGAAATTTTTTTGAACGCATTCTGCACTCTGCTAACATTGGATTCGGTTATGGAGCGGGAGGAAGCGGGGACAATGGTTTTTGCACCGAATCAGCAGCGTGGATCACGGTTGATTTTTCGGACGGACAAAGTCACGTTGGTCAACATATTCGTCAAGAGCGCGCAAAAAAATAAAGCTCACTCAATGGGGGACATCGCCGTCCCCACTCTTTCCAAGTTTTCAATACAAAATTGAAATTTTAGAAGGACGTTGAAAACCTATCTCTAATTCGCGCGAATTAGAGATAGCGTGTCAACAAGCAAAGGAGGTACGTCTTGGCAAAGCAACAAAAAAAGAAAGTACGACCGTTTGATCTGCGGAAGATTCGCGAAGATCGTCAGATTGAAATGATTCCGACGTTATACAATTATTTACAGAAACGTGTCGGGATCGGTGGCATGTTTCAGTGGAGTGGATGGACAAAAACATTGACCCATTGGTATATGCTTCGTCAGTCATCCCGCGAACACGACCCTTTTCTGAAACGGAACGCGCACCATGTGATTAACTCGGACGTATACCAAATTCTTGAAGTATGTGCCGCCGGGCAACGACTTGATCGTCTGTCGGCGTATGATCGCACATGCGTTGAAACGCTTTTGTATCTCATAATGGAATTCATCTGGTGGTTTTCATGGTGGCATTACGAACGCTAACCGATCAAGACCGAGTCTTGTTCACAAGGGGCGGATGGAAATCTTTCCGTCCGCCCTCTTTTTTTCCACCCATTCCCACCGCTCAGCTATGGGTCAGCTGTGGGAACTTCCCACAGCTGAGCGGTGGGAGAATTGTTTTGGAAATAAAAAAAACCGACCGCGGGGTCGGTGGGGCTAGACGTTACGTTGATGATGAACTCGCGCGAGCGCACGCAGAAATCCGATCGGGTTAATGATGTCGAGCATCGGGGCGAGGCTCCGTGGACTTTCTTCTTTTTCGTAACGACCCAACCACTGCTCCTGCACCGCCAGCACATCCGCCCAATGGATTTTGGGCGAACGATGATGAGTGAGGTGAGTAGCGCGATTGTACATGTCGAGTCGTGCAATCAGTCGCTCAAACCAATTTTTGGGGTGAGCGTACGTCGCATAACGAAACTCATTTTCAGGATCGCCGGGCACATGGTCAAGATAGTCATACAAACTCATCATCACAAATGAACCGATCCAGACCACCGGAATCCAGAAGCAGAGCGTGGCACGCAAATTTATGAACGCAAGACACATGGTCGTGAGCAGGGAAAAAAACAGACTCACGAGACCCTCTCGTCGTTCGGCCGGTCTCATCGCGCGCCACAGTCGCAGATAGTATGACGGTTCGGTAAAAACTGCGAGTATGTAGGTGATCGGCGTCTGATGAGTCCTGCCGCGCGGTTCGAGCGTCGAAGTTTCATCAGCCAACCGATTGTTGAATCGGTGATGACGAAAATGCTCCACGCGATACCACACGGCCGGCGGCGGAACCACACACAAAGAAAGACGGTGCAGTCGGTTCAGAGATTTATTTTGAAAGACTGGATAGTGGATCGCGCAGTGCACGATATTTTCGTACTTTGTCGTAAGTACAAGCGCGCACCATACAAAAACGATGTTGATTGCTGTCGGCACCATATTCCATGCGGCGGCCGTGGCGAGGAGAAGTGCCGTGAGCACTACTTGATAGACAAGAAGAAAACGATCCTCTTTCCGACGCAGAATAGTCGTTCCTTTAGCGTGAGTCATGAAAAGACCTCCTTTTCTGAAATAGACATCATAAATAAAGATTAACATATTTTTTACCTTTTGTCAATGCCTCTTTGAGAAAAATTGAAAAAACAATAATCAAAAAATCTTAGCCTCCTATCTCTAATTCGCGCGAATTAGAGATAGGATGTAAAAAAAAACCGACCGCGGGGTCGGTGATGAGTGGGACTATTCGCGGCTGGCATTCCACCGCACGAGGCCGTCGGCGTTTTCTTCGAGTAGACCCATGTCAATCAAGGTCATCTTGAAGTATCCGATGGCATCGCAGAATTCGTTTGAACACTCGAGCACGCCAACTTTTCTGATACCAACCGCATCGTGGAAAAATCCAAAGCAGTGAGCCAACTGATAAAGCGCATCATCCATCTCGCACCATTCGGAAAATGCTTCTTTGATGCGCCTCGTTCGTTCGGCCACCGTCATCTTTTCGCGCGTGTTCATCCAAATGAAATGTAGCAAAAACGCCTCGATTTCGCCCTCTTTAACGAGACTTGTCCTGATGAGAGATTTGAGCGGCGGATCGCACGGAAATTCGATACCCCACCTCGCCAGAAACAATTGCCAAACCTCCGGAATCCCCAGATTCTCTGTTAGCAAAATTTGCCAAACCCTCCAATCGTTGTCTTCTTTCATCTTTCCTCCTTTTTGAAACGTTTGTGGTTATGTGTTATCAGGGCAGAGAACGAATTACTATATCACAGAAAATAAAAAAAGTCAATAGTCTTTCAAACCTTCATTTTGAGAATCATTCATTTATGAGTAAGATTTTGGCTTATATAAGTGTTTTTTATGCCATTCGTGGTGGCGGAGTTGACATTTTGGCAAATTTGTGCTATAATTGCGTGTTAAATAAAGGGAGGGTTTTAGAGAGACATCTTGGACAAAACGAGGAATGTTTTTTATTCTTCGTTGTGTTTAGGGTGATATGACGTAAATTGGTCGCAACCGATGTTCTTTGAATTTTCAAAAGAAAGGAATGGTTCAAAATGATCTCTGTTGGTCAAATCGGAATGGCACATATCACCGTCACTTCGGAGCTTTTGACAGCGATCGGGGAACTGATCGAACTCGAAGCAAAAGAATTTTTGAGTTTGCATGCGTTGGTTCCGGCTCTACAGCCGGTCTGGGAAGGGGCTTTCCCCTTTCTCAAGATCGCCGCAGTAAAAATTCGCGTTGGTCGTTCCGTTGACATCGCTCATCCGGAGTCACAGATCGTCACCACGCTTGAACAACTTCGCGGAGCTTTGACCGATCCCACATTCGCGGAGATTCGTGCATGGACTCATGGCAAGATTCGTGTGATGTTCGTGATCGGCGATAACCCCTAACCAAGGAGATTCCTGTGCGCGATTATGATTCACCACGGCCTCGTGATGATGAAGAACTTCCGCGCGAAGAACCACAACTCGAGATCATAAAAGAACCAAAGCCTGGGATTCGTCCACCCATCTCACCCGAGGTGGTGCGTCGTATTTTGCGCGAACGCCGAAAAAAGTCCCACCAAGCAAACTAAAGGAGGAGCCATGTTTTTGGCACCACGGAAACACCAGTATACTGATCCCGGGGTTCGACCCATGCCCGAACAAGCACCGAATTGGGTCGGCTACATCTGCGTTCATTGCAATGATCGTTCCGGACTTGACGGTTGGCAGATCGCGGAAACGCCAAAAGAAATGGCACTCTGTCCGAGTAACGACGCCCCGCGCATGACCCTGTGGGAATTTCTCTGGGGTTGTGTTGATTGCATGGCTCCCGTGAAGGGTGCCGTCGGACTACTCACGCATGCCATTGCGCGCTTGCGTGCGACAGATCAACCGAAAGACTAAAGGAGAAACACATGGCTGATAAAGGAAAGATCATCATTGATCCAGAGACCGACGCGCTCATCGTCGTTGACATGACGAAGACGTTCATGGAGGGAGGCGGGCTTGCGGTCAAAGGTGGACGCGCACTCGTGGCCATCATTCTGTCCATCCTCACGTTCTTCGCACGAAAGTTGCGCATAGCGACGAAAGATCGGCATCCGTGGGGTCACATCACCTTTGCTAGTTCGTATATTGGCATTGCGTCGTACGCACGGTTCTCGGTACCCGGACAATGTCCGTGGCTCGTAAGAAACGAGCAAGGACTGTTGGTCGGAGTTACAGTTGAAGTGCATGAGGGTGATGCCGTGCGCACCACGACTATCACGCGCGATCATCTTGCACCGCATGCGAAATTCAATCTTGATGATCTTGCTGATTATCTCGGCAAGGTGGGCAGTATGATCTTGTGGCCTGACCACGGGATCGCCGGCACTGACGAAGCTGAACTACATCCGGATCTTCTCGAGTCACTCTTCGGCTACATTCTCGTAAAGGGATTGGATCCGACACGCGACAGCAACGGTGCATTTTTCGACAACGCCGGTCGGCCGACAGAACTTGCTGACGTGCTTCGGGCACGTGGCGTGAAGCGTGTGTTCGTGTGCGGTTTGGCGTTTGACTTCTGTGTTGCCTACACCGCCGAAGGTGCGGCACTCTGTGGCTTTGAAGTTTACGTGATCGGCGATGCCACGGAAGCCGTGCGTCTGCCAGGATCGGTCGAAACAACGATCAAAATGTTCGAACGTCGCAATATCAAGACCATTGTTGCGAGTCAGCTTAAGCTCGCCGCATAATCATCTCGTGGGAGGCACAATCGTGTGTCTCCCGCTCTTTCCGACGGCCTAACTCAACTGTCATTCTGAGCGAAGCGAAGAAACTCTCGCGAATGCGAGCTTGGCACGCATGCGCGTGAGATCCTTCACTACGTTCAGGATGACAGTGTTAGACAGTCAGAAAGAGTTCTTTGCCAAAAATTACCAATTACTAGTTACTAATTACCAACAAGGAGACATCTCATGTCTGATCTTCAAGGTGCTCGGTTGTGTTTGCGGCCGGTGCGCATGGATGATGCTGAAGCACTCCTCGCGGCGATGGAACCGGAGACCACGCAAAATCTTTCATTTTTTCGCGATCCCGTTGATCTCGATCGTCAGAAAGAATATCTGGATCGCATGCTCGGCAGTATGCAGGATCGTCTATTTGTCATCGAGCTTGTGGCGGATGGACGCATCGTGGGCACTTGTGGCATCCACGAGTACGATCGTCACAATGACAACGGTCGTATGGGACTTTTGATCTTTCGCACTCGTCACCGCGCAAGCGGTTACGGAAGCGAGGCGACAGAACTTCTCATGCACTTCGCGTTCACGGAGCTCGAACTCCATAAGCTCTACGTCCGCATTCTTGTAACAAACGAGATAGCGCGCGCGCACTACTTGAAGCTCGGTTTCAAGCAAGAAGGCGTGATGCGCGAAGAGTACAAACTCGGCGGCGTGTATCATGATATGATTCTGTTTTCACTTTTGAAGAATGAGTGGGAAGTTCGCGGCACCCTCACCTAAGTTTCACATCCTCTCCCCTGCGAGGGAGAGGGAAGGAGGATACATGACAGATTCCCATACTCTTTCACGTGTGCAAGGATGTCTCGCGGGACTGCAAATCGGCAATGCGCGCGGGATTGCGTGGGAGCGGAAGACACCGGAATGGATCACGGAGCGTCTTCGTGGAAAACCATTGCCGGATTTTGCGGACGTGAAAAAGTTGCGCAAGCAAAAGCCGTACGCAAAGTTTGAGGACGGCATGACCGATGACGATTGGCAACACACGCGCGCACTTGGGCATTCGCTTGTCGAATGCCGCGGATTCAATCTCACCGACATCGCGCGGAAGCTTTCGGAGGAGTACGACGTCTCGACCGTTGGTTGGGGCGGCTCATCGCGCATCAACATGAAACAGATCGCACTTTTTTTCCGATCGGGCGGCAAAGAAGGCCGCGACCCGCGCATGCCGGCAAAACCGGCGCGCGGCGCCAAGGGCACCGGCAACGGCGTGGCGATGAAGATTCCGGCACTTGGGCTCTATTGGAGTTTGGTGGGCGGGCGCGACATCCATGAAGAGTTTTCAGAAGTTTTGCAAATCGGACAGATGACACACGCCGACTCGCGTGCTTCGATCGCCGCCTATGCGATTGCGCATATAGTACGCTTGTTTGTGTCATCAAACACTGACGATCATAACCTAGATGGATTGGCCATTTTGCAAAGTGCCATTACCAGAGTTAAGCAGATTGAAAAACAGTACACGTCTGGATTCGGTGGAAACGACCTCATGAGCGCTCGCCTCATGCGATTGTATGACGATGAAAATCTTTTTTACCGTGGAGATGTGGACTTTACCACTACTGATCCAGCGTATGTGCGTACCACTATTGGTACCTCGAGTTTTGCACTTGAGTCCGTGCCGTTTGCGATTGCAACCTCCATACGGCGTTCACCCGACTTTCGCGCTGCAACTGATGAAGCGATCCTCGCGGGTGGCGACACGGACACAAACGCCGCCATGGTCGGCGCCCTCATCGGCGCGTACGTCGGACTTGACGCGATTCCCAAGGAGATGCGCACCTTTCGCAAAGAGTTTTCCGAAGCGCTCGACCTCGGCGAAGAACTATGTCGCGTGTTTGGCAAGTAACTTTTTTGAAGCGGTGTGCAACGGCACCCGCTTCCTCTTTCTGAACGTCTAATTTAACTGTCATTCTGAGCGAAGCGAAGAAACTCTCGCGAATGCGAGCCTGGCACGCATGCGCGTGAGATCCTTCACTGCGTTCAGGATGACAGTGTTAGACAGTCAGAAAGAGTTCCTTCAACCACTAAAAAGCTAGGAAGCTATAAGCTAGCAAGCTAACAAAAGGAGGCCACCATGAATCGTGTTGCTTTGTTTGGTTTGAGTGCGAATCCGCCCGGTGTGCATCATGTTGATATCGTGCGAATGCTTGCAAAAGCGTTTGATGCGGTGCGTGTTATTCCGTGCGGGCCGCGACCGGCCACTGACAAGCCGACGACAAACGATGTCGGCCCGGTGCATCGCGCCGCACTTTCCGAGCTTGCGTTTCGCGACATCCCGCACGTCACCGTTGATACATCCGATCTCGAGAACGACACCTTTACGCGCACGCACGATCTCGTGCAGTACTATCGGCACGAAGGAGAAGTGTCTGTGGTGGTGGGAGCCGATCTCGTGGAGGGCGGACGCACAGGAGCATCGAAGATCGAACGTGAATGGGCGCACGGCAGAGAGTTGTGGAACACGGCACACTTCGCGATCATTGCTCGTCAAGGATACGAACTCGACGAAAAGGACATGCCGCCCCACGCACGACTTTTCATACCCGAAATTTTCGGCGCAAGCACAGGCATCCGTGAACGTGTTTTTGAACACAAACCGATTGACGGTCTCGTTGTCCCGGCGGTACGCGACTACATCGAGCGTCATGGCCTCTACCGCGGCAGTGAACGACCCGCATTCACGCAACTGTTTTCGGGCGATCCGCGCATCAAGGTGTACGCCGATCCGTGGAATCCACGAGCACAAGAGTTCAAAGAAATGCTTGCACCGATGATTGACGAACGTCACCCAAATGTGATCGCGGTACTTGGTGGTGACGGCACGATGTTGCGCGCGGTGCGTCAGCACTGGCCACTGCGTCTGCCGTTTGTCGGAATCAATCTCGGCACCAAGGGCTTCATGTTGAACAACGTGACGCAAGAAGAAATGACGCGCGCTTTTTTCACGGGAGATTTTGATCTGTGCCACTCGCCGCTTCTCGATGTTGAAGTGGAAACGGCGATCGGCAAACGCGAACACCTCTTTGGTTTCAATGATGCGTGGGTACGCATCGAAGGGCCGGGGTGCGCGTGGGTTGAAGTGAGGATTGACGAAAAAGTGGTGTTTCCGCGCGTCATTGGTGACGGCGTGATCCTCTCGACCGCGGCCGGATCAACGGGCTATGCGTGGTCGGCGGGTGCGATGCCGTTTAAGATCGGTCACCCGCGACTGCTTCTCGTCGGTAACAATGTGATGGAGCCGCGCGGATGGCGGCCGACGACATTGTCACTTGACGCACGCCTCGAATTTCGAAACGCGGACGTGACGCCGCCGCCTCACAAACGACCGCTTGTAGGATGCGTGGACGACCACTTTTTCGGACAGGTGCACTGGATGAGGATGCGCGTGTCCCGCATCGCGGCGGCCGACATCGCCTTTTCCTCGGCGCATTCGTTTGAGGAAAAACTCCGCCACGAACAACTCGCGCCATTTTCCGGCAACAAAGACTAACACTACTCCCTTAACCACCCCACTCAGTGGGGTTCACTGAGTGGGGCGATCAAAAGTACAACATCGTAAATAAAAAAGGAGAAAAGATGAAAGTATTTTGCACAAGTGATTTCAAGGGAAAGAATCCGGTCGGTACATGCGCACTCGTTGTTGCGCGAGACAAGCATCATGCACGCCTCCTGCTTCGGCAGGAACTTGCACAGCGCGGTCTCACCGATCGTAGGGAAGATGGCACACCTTGCACTTTGAAAGAAGTTGCACTCAAGGAGCCGTCGGTCGATATCGTCTCTGACGGAGATTACTAGTCCTATTCCCAGTACACGCGAAACGCGCGTGTGCTGGGATCTTTACCAGAATTATCGAGGTTGAACCTCGATGGTTCTTTGAAGAAAAACATTGTCATTGCGAGGAGCCGCGCGACTTGTGGTGAGCGCAGCGAATCCACGAAGCAATCCCGTGAAATAAAGGAAGTCTTTATTTCAAGGTAATCTTTCTTTCTCGGGATTGCTTCGCTCCGCTCGCAATGACGTGAAAAAGATGAAATAACAGTGTCCCTTCAAACCGAACAAGGAGAAACGAAAATGTCTGACGAACGACCTGACCGCGAATTGGTTTCCGATGCATTCAACGGTTTCTGCAAAGTGTGGCGTATAATTTTTCGTGGTCATCCGCTCGCGGTTGTTCAATCGAACGACTCGCTGAACCTCTTGATCTTCGTCCGTGATCGCGCACAGTTTCTGCTCTTGCGCCAGCCGCGAACCGGCAAGCTTTTTCTTGAGGGTGGCGACGGCAAAACGGTTTCCACGGTCGCGGGACGTTTTGACAAGAAGTTCACGCCGACTGAACTCGCGATCGCTGAAGCCCTCGAAGAAGCGGGGGTGCGTGTACGCGAAGATCAAGTTCAACTCTTGAACGACGGCAAGTGGATGTATCTGTCGCCGGGCATGGACACCGAGCGCGTCTTGATGGCGTACGCCGAAGTGAATTCGGATCAAGTTGAGGAAGACGAGTCCGTGCGGAGCGCTGTTGGCGAAGACGAGCAGTGCGAACGCGTATGGATGAGCGTGGACGAATTTCGGAATTACATTTCCGAAGACGTTCGCCTCATGCTTTTCCGCGAGTGGTGGTTTAGGAAGTACATCTAAAAATCGAGGCTAAGCCTTTTAGAGGCTAGGCCTTGAATGAAAAACCAAAAGGCCTAGCCTCGAGTTCCAAGGCTTAGCCTCTCCACAAAAGGAGGTTTTCATGCCCATCATTGAATAGTTGACCGACGCGGACTTTTACAAGTTCACGATGGGACAACTTGTACACGAACGTCACCCCGATGTACCCGTGCGTTATGCACTCACGAATCGCACCAAGCGCGTTCGTCTTGCGGATGTCGTTTCAGAAGAGGATTTGCGCCGCGAACTTGATTATGTACGTACGCTCCACTTCACAAAAAGCGAATTGCACTACTTGCGGGGCACGAACGAATATCAGGACCGCATGTTCGCCGAACCGTATCTCCAATTTCTTGCGGGACTCCAATTGCCGCCCTACACGCTCGCCGTGCATGACGGACAGTTCGAACTCGAGTTTGTCGGAAAATGGAGCGAGGCGATCTACTGGGAAACGCTCGCACTCTCCATCGTGAACGAACTCTACTACCGAGCGCTCATGAAAAAATTGAGTCCGTTCGAGCAGGAGCTCGTGTATGCGCGCGGCAAAATGAATCTCGCGGAAAAAATTGCGCTTTTGCGCACGCGCCCCGACATCACGATCTGTGATTTCGGTACACGTCGTCGTTTTTCACGCGAATGGCAGATGTACGTTGATCGAAATCTCGCGGCAGAATTGCCCGGGCAATTCCTCGGTACATCTAACACCTTTTCAGCGATGTTGCACTCACTCGTTCCCATGGGCACCTCGGCGCATGAAATGTATATGGTGATGAGTGGGGTCATGCATGGCTCGGATGATGACATCCGCGCTTCGCACAATCGTGTTCTTGTCGAGTGGTGGGAAAGGTACGGCCACGGACTCTCGATCGCACTCACAGACACCTACGGTTCGGATTTCTTTTTCCGCGACATGACGCGTGAGCAGGCGCAAAACTGGAAGGGTTTGCGTCAGGACTCGGGCGACCCACTTGTTTTCGGTGAACGCGCGATTGGATTTTATCAGAACCACCAGATTGATCCGCGCGACAAGTTGCTCGTCTTTAGTGACGGGTTGGATTTGCCCACCATCATCCGCATTGCCGATCACTTTAAGGATCGCATTAAAGTAAGTTTTGGCTGGGGCACGAATCTCACGAATGATATGGGCTTTCCGGCACTGTCCCTTGTTGTGAAGGCAGTCGAAGCAAACGGCCACGACACCGTGAAGCTGTCCGACAATTTGGCAAAAGCGACAGGAAGTCCCGAAGATGTGGCACGTTTCAAACAAATTTTCGGCCACACGGTCACTGCGTCAGAGGAGTGTCGCTATTAAAACGATTTCGTGGGTTAACATCTCGTTAACCCACTCTTACTTGAAAACTTGAGAAGCTCAAGATCCAGCCTTCTCACTCAAGTTTTGAAGCAAGGACTTTGACAATTTATTTTCGTAGCTCAGGTCTTTAGACCTGATGCGGCATCAGACCTAAAGGTCTGAGCTACGAATTAGTTAAATACAAAGAAAGAAGGAGATACGCCATGAAAACCGTACTGTTTTATTGTCCGCAGATGGAGGCGCTCGCGAAGAAGATTGTGGTGGCGCGGCCGGACGAGATCGAGCTCGGTTCAATCACGTGGGATCGGTTCAAGGACGGTTTCCCCAACATTTTTGTCGAAGATGTACAGCATGCGGCAAAACGGCGCGGAATTGCATTTCTTGCATCGTTTGATACGCCGGGCGATATTTTCGAGCAGTATGCGGCGCTTCATGCGTTGCCCGATTACCTCGAACAGTCGTTGCAAATTCTGTTGCCATATTTCCCCACGGGGACAATGGAACGCGTGGACGAGCTTGGTCAGGTTGCAACAGCAAGTACGCTCGCGAGTCTTTTGTCTTCAATTCCGCCATCGAGTGGTGGTCCGCCCGAACTCGTGATTTACGATATTCACGCGCTCGGAGAACGTCACTATTTTGATCGGCGTTACGTGAAGCCGCGTCTTGAAAGCGGCATTCCGCTTTTGAAAGAACAGCTTGCCGCACTCGAAGGATTTGGTACGGAACGACCGATGATCGCTTTTCCTGACGATGGTGCATGGAAGCGTTTCCACCGCAAGTTTCCGGGATACCATGACATCGTGTGCCAGAAGGTGCGCGATGGCGACAAGCGAATTGTCACCGTGAAAGAAGGAAATCCGGCCGGCCGACACGTCGTCATCATTGATGACCTCGTGCAAACCGGCGGCACACTTCACGAATGTCGCAATACGCTCGTCGCGGCGGGTGCCGTGGCGGTCAGTGCGTATGCAACGCACGGCGTTTTTCCGGAAGAGTCGTGGCGCACGTTCACTGATGGTTCGTTCGCGAATATCTGGATCACGGATTCGTGTCCCAAAACCGCCGCGTCCGTTTCCGGCATTGCGCCGTTCCGTGTACTCTCGCTCGCCGGATCGCTTGCGGAAGTGATTACGGATTAACCTCACGCGTCATTGCGAGCGAAGCGAAGTAATCCCGTGAATAAAGACTTCCTTTATTTAACGGGATCGCCACGGTCGCTTCGCTCCCTCGCGATGACAGAATAAGAAAGGAGAAAAAATGCGTCTCATTAAAATCGGTATGGCGTCGCTCGACACAACGGTCGGCGCCATCAAATCCAACACGGAAAAAATGATTGCGTCCGCGCGTACCATGATCGAAAACAAAACAACGGTCGGCGTCTTCAACGAACAGACGATCCCCGGCTATCCGCACGAAGACCTGACGCAATGGCGTTCCTTCATAGCAGAGCAGTGGCAGGCGCTCAAACGCTTTGCAAACGCCACAAAAGAAATGGGGACCACCGATCACTCCACCGCTTTCGTCGTTGGTCTGACGGTGGAATGGGAAGATCGTCCCTATAACTGTCTTGCGGTGGTGTGCGGCGGTGAAATCATTGGTATTGTTCCCAAAGAAAAACTGCCGACCTACAATGTTTTCTATGACGGCCGCATCTATTCGCGCGGCTTTCCCGGACTGTTTGCCAAAGTAAACGGTGTGCCGTTCGGCGATCTCATCTTCACGTTTCCCTTCGGTGTGATGGGACTTGAGGTGTGCGAAGATATTTGGTCGCCCGATGGCCCCATGCGAAGGCGTGCGTACAGCGGCGCGGAATTGATTGTCAATGGTTCGTCATCGCCTTTTCGCGCCGGTGTCCTTGCGACACGTCGTGAAATGATTGCGACCCGCGCCGGCGACAATCAGGCAACCGTCGTGTATGTGAATCAAATCGGCGGTCAGGACTCGCTCATCTTTGACGGCGGCACGTTCGTGAATCAGAATGGTCGCATGCTTGTCGAAGTGCCGCGTTGGAAAGAACACGTTTCGTTTCAAGTGGTTGATCTTGATCGCACCGCGCGACTGCGTCGTGAAAACACAACGTGGCGCACGGATTGCGAAGAATATCTCCGCACGCAAAAGCCGGTCGCGGTGATCAGTGTGGAAGGAATTCTTGATGATGGAAGATTTGCTCCGGAAGCGGCGAAATTGCCGAGTGCGGTGATGCCGTATCCCATCCCCGAAAACAAGAGCTTCTTCATTCCGAACGATGTCCCGCAAAAAAATGCGCGCGAAGAATATCTTGAGGACTTGATGCAGGCGATGATCTGGGGACTCAAGGGCTACTTCGAAAAAACCGGTGCGTTCGATCGCATCGGCGTGGCGCTTTCGGGTGGCAAGGATTCGTGGCTCACGGTGTACATTGCCGTGCGCTACGCGCTTGAACATCGGTTCGCACATCTTGTCGGAACAGCCGCGAAGATGGCGGCGGTTCACGATTTCATTCACGTTTTTTCGTTTCCCACGCACTTCAATTCGGAGGAAACGCAAAGCATCACGAAGCGCACCGCCGAGGCGTTCAATCTGCACTTCGTGGAACAGTCCATTGAAGATGCGTTCGAACGCGAGTGCAAGGAAGTGCATCAGGCGCTCGGACTTTCTGCCGGCGCGCCGCTTCCGAAGCTCGTGCGTCAAAACATTCAGGCTCGCATTCGCGGAGCGCGCATGTGGAACTGGGCAAACGGCGCACGCGGCATGTGGCTCCAGACATCGAACATGTCCGAAAAAGCGGTGGGCTACACCACGATCGGTGGCGACATGATGGGCGCGTATTCGCTCATTGCGAATTTGCCAAAAACGGTCGTGATCGAACTCATCACATATCTTGGTGAAAAGCACGCGGATACAGAACTCGGTGTCGTGATTCGCGACTTGCTCGCGACGCGCGCATCGGCCGAGCTTGATCTCAATCAAGCCGACGAAGATGACCTCATGCCGTTTCCGGTGCTCGATGCCTGTTTCAATCTTTTTGCCGGTGAAAAAATGTCGCCGGTCGAAATGTACAGCGTCTTGCGCCAAATGTGGACGGACGAGGAACTGCGCGCGATGGCGCCGCAGTACACAAAGGGAATGCTGAAGGGGTGGGTGAAAAAGTTCGGCCGATCGTTTATCGGCTCGATCTTCAAGTGGGTGCAAACGCCGCAGGCCGTGCATCTTGGCACCCTCGATCTCGACCGCGAGCGCGCCCTGCAATTGCCGGTCGTGCAATCGCAAGAATGGCTCGAGCTCGAAAAGCTCGACGCACTGCTGGATTAATTTCGTCGCTCCGCGGGTCAACACCTGCGGAGCTTTTTTGTTTGTCTTACGTTTCGTTACAAGCCTACGAACTATTTTCCTCTTAAGTTAAGAGGAGCGAAGCGAACTTATGCTGTCAACATAACCCCCTTAAATCCTACGTCTCCCCCTTACCCTAAGGGGGAGAAGCCCGTCTGATCTGCCCCCTCTTATGGTAAGAGGGGGACGAGGGGGAGTTATGCGATGTCATGCGAACTCTTCCCCTCTTAAGCTAAGAGGGGCGAGGGGAGTTATGTTGGTACAAATTATTGACAAATCTCCTGTGGCATGATTTAATGGAAAAGAGGAGGTACTCATGCCCACCGAAACACCGTTTGGTAAGTTTGTCCGCGAACAATGTGGGAAAAAAGATCTTTCGTTGACTGCGCTTGCGGCGCAAATCCGGCGTCCGGAATCGTACCTGCAAGAAATTTCGAATGGCACAGCGCGTCCCAGTATCCAACTACTGCACGATCTTGGCGCAACGTTTGGTATCAGTATGAGTGAAGTCGGGAAAGCACTGAAGGAATCCGATGAAGTCATGTCTGTGGGTCAACATCTTCCTGTCGTTCGTGCCACACCGAAAGAAAAGGAGTAGCGCATGGAAAAAACACCGTTTCACGAGTTCGGCGCATTTATCACGAGCGCCATGGAAGCACGCGGTGTAACAAGTGGTGATCTTGCCCAAGCGGCCAAAGTCAGCGTCCGCGCGATAGAGCGGATCAAATCAGGAAAACGCTTGGCCGGTTGGAGAATGTGTCTTGACATGGCACCAACGCTCGGCGTGACACCCGATGCACTCGCTGAAGAAATGGGTCGGTATGTGCCTTCGATTGAAGAAATGCCCTATGTACTGCGGCACTCTGTCGCTTTAGAAGAACTGAAAAAGGATCCGGCCACGCTCCGCACGATTCTTGAAGCGCGTTTTGCCGACATGCCACCGGATGAGCGGGAACGCTCGATTGGTGAGTGGCTCGCCTTTGGCAAGGAATGGCGCGACCAAGACCTCAAACACCACGGCGACCTCCCGCCCGCCCCGACCGAACCAATGCCACTCTGACCAACACAAAACCCGACCCTCTCTGGGCCGGGTCTTTTTTTTTGGAACTTCTTGATTACCATTGTGGTGCATCCTCCATTTTTTTATTACCCTATCGCGTGGATGATTCCCCAATGGGAACCGAATTACGAATTGGTACGAATATACGAATTTACGAATGAAGTGTTAGATCACTTGACTCCATGCCCGCCGAATTGTTCTCGGAGCGCCGCTAGTAATTGACCAATGTAGTCGGGGTTTTTTTCGGTGCGTACGCGGTATTTGAGGGAGCCTTCGATGATCGGCGCCGGCACCTTTGCTTCTTGCGCGGTTTTTACCGTCCACGATCCTTCTCCAGTATGGGCGACCGTTCCGGAAACGCCTTTCAGATTTTGTCCGTGCATTTTGAATGCGTCCTCAAGCCAACCGACGAGTCGCGATTCAATCACACTTCCGTGATTGTACAAGCTCGCCACTTTTTCGAGATCAAGTTTATAGTTCGATTTTTTCATAAGCGCAAAGCCCTCGGCAAGTGCTTGCATCATGCCGTACTCAATGCCGTTGTGTACCATTTTCACAAAGTGACCGGCGCCGTGTCCTGCGAAAAATGCTACACCTCCGGCAATACCGATGTCGCGCACAAGCGGTTCAATTTTTTTGAAATCCTCTTCACGCCCACCAATCATGAGACACGGACCACGGCGCGCACCGCCCGGACCGCCGGACGTTCCCATGTCGAGAAAGTGAATACCTCTTTTTTCAAGTTCGCTTCCGCGACGAATGGAATCTTTGAAATACGAATTACCGGCGTCAATCACAAGATCGCCTTTGGTAAGCAACGTTACGAGCCCTCCCTTTTCTTCACGGGATTGCTTCGCTCCGCTCGCAATGACCTTTTTATCCCCGAACAAAAACTCATCAAGTGTGGCGTGTGGCAACATGAGAATGATAGTACGTGGAGATTTTGATTTTGTGGCACGCGCCAATTCTTTGAGCGTGTATGTTGGAAAAAAATTCGGCAATCCGACAAATTTTTTTGTGACGTCGGCAGTGCGATTCCAACCGACGGTCTGCCAACCACGTTCGCTCATGCGGCGTGCAAGATTGCCGCCCATTTTTCCGAGACCGATGACACCTATTTGTCCAAACGCTTTTTTAAGAAGTGCCGGCGTTTCAATAACTTTTGATTTTTTGAAAATGACATCACTTTGCGTGTAAGGAACGAGCGGTGCTACTTTTTTGTGCCACGCAGTGACGATGGGGTCAATAAAACGCCAACCGGCCATCGTTTCCGCGCTCGACACAAAAAGCGTTTGATCACCGGCAATGACGTCGGAAATCAATTTGGCATACTCTTCCAAGTAGCGTTTGTGTTCGCCATCTTGGTATTCAAACGAAAGCACCTGTTCTTCAAGCGCCAGTTTTTGCCCGGGTTTTTTCGACCAAAAACGAATCGCAATGCCCGGGTCAGGTTCGATGCGGAAGTAGATGCGATTTTTGTAATGTTTTCCCCCACGCGGACACAAACACGGGGAAGGGTGACGAAAGGTCACGACAATTTCTTTATTCACGCGCGGCATTTTTTTGCCGGCCTCAAGTGTAATCGGCACGCCGTGCCAACGCGGTGAATCAATCTCGGTTTGCAGTTTGAAGTAGGTTTCGGTTTGTGAAGTTTTGCGCACGCCTTTTTCTTTGAGGTAGCCGTGGTATTGACCGCGGAACGTGTGGTGCGCGATAGCGTCATCGGTCGGTGGTGCTATTTTTTCAAGAATGTCCCCGCGTTTTTCGCGAATGAGGTTTGATGAAAAGTTTCCGGGATTTTCCATGGCAATGAGTGCGAGCATTTGCAAGAGGTGATTTTGTCCGACATCAAGCAATGCGCCGACGCCATCAAAAAAATTACCACGGCCTTCAATGTCAATTTTTTCAAGCAATCGAATATCAATTTTTTCAATGAATTGATTGTTCCACACTTCCTCAAGCAAGTTATTCGAAAAGCGGAACATCATGATGTTTTGCAAGATTTCTTTGGCGAGATAGTGGTCAATGCGATAGACTTGTTCTTCTTTGAAAAGTTTGCCAAGCAGGATGTCAAGATTTTTTGCGTCAGCGATATTTTTACCAAACGGTTTTTCAACCAAGATGCGCGTCCAGCCTTCTTCCGGACTGCACGGGTGAGCGAGATGGGCGCGGTCAATGTGACGCAAAATGAGTTCGTTGCTCTCGGGAGGTGTGGCGAGATAAAAAAGTTTGTTCGAACACACGCGCCACTCGCCGTCAATTTGTCCAAGACGTTTGGCGAGTTTTTTGTAGCTCGCACCCTCCTCAAACGTACCTTGATGATAGTGAAGCATGCCCAAAAAATCAGACACCCGTCCAGTATGCGCCGCGCCTTCATAATGTTTCATGAGTGCTTCGCTCACGTGCGCACGAAAATCATCATCCGAATAAGGACGGCGTCCAAATCCGATGATCGTGAACATGTTGGGCAACTGGCCGGAATGAAACAAATGAAAAAGCGCCGGCGCAATTTTGCGCGCCATAAGATCGCCGGTGGCGCCGAATATGACGAAAACTGTGGGAATATTTTTGGTCATATGAGATGTCATTGCGAGCGAAGCGAAGCAATCCCGTGAATCAAAGGTGACCTTGTAAAATGCGCCGCGTCTCCTCTTTATACAACTCCACCGCCGGTTGGTCAAATGCGTTCACATTCATGAGTTTGGCAAGAAAGATCGTCTCCATCATTTTGAATTGCATGAAGGAACCGAGATTTTTGGCATCAAGGTGCGGCAATTCGATTTCCATGAAGGGCAGACCTTGTTTTGTATAGGCAATTTTTGTTCCTGTGAGAATGGCGTCCATGATTTCAGCTACACTCTTCCCCGTAAGAGAACGAGAAAGTGCGCCAAAAATGGTCTTATTCGGTACTCGAGGTGCGCCCAGTATCTCACCACTATATATAAAGGTAGTAACCTTATCGCGGGGACCGTCGAAATAGAGTTGTCCGAGCGAATGGAGGTCAGTTGAGCCGATCGCAACGTCAGGCATAAAGCCTTGGCTATTTTTGCCCAAACTTTCAGCCACCAGTTGCCGATACCACGCGCCAAGCGACGCGAGTTCGGAATGAAAAAGAAAAAGTACGTTCGTCGGTTTTCCCGCTTTGTAATGAGCGTAGAGAATACTCGCGAAAGTAAGTGCTGGATTTTTTGCCGGATCGGTGAGCGTGCAGAGTTTGTTCATTTCGAGCGCACCGCGTTGCAATTCCGTGATATCAATGCCCGCCACAGCGAGAGGTAATAGACCGACTGCGGAAAGCACGGAGAACCGTCCGCCAAGCGATGGGGGAATGGCAAGAAGAGTGAATTTATTTTTTTGCGCTTCCTGCCACAATGGTGAATCCTGATCGGTGATGACCACAACGCGATTTTTCGGGTGATGCACACGGAGCAAAATTTCTGCGTTTACAACGGTTTCGGTCGTGCCGCCACTTTTGCTTATTACGACAAAAAGTACGTCTTCAAGCTTTTGTTTTTTGAGAAAGGTAATCTGTGTGTCAATAATTTTAGGGTCGGTCGTGTCGGCAAAAAGCATTTTTGGCGCACGTGTCGGTTCGTAAGGATCGTGATACCCGAGAAGTGCGTCATAGATCGCTTTTGCGCCGAGATTTGATCCGCCGATGCCGATCACGAAAATATACTTTACGTTTCCATGTATCCGCGCGATTTTTTTCACTTCTGCTAGCAAATCATGATCATTCAGGATTTCCATAAATGCCGCAGGATGTTTTTTTAGATCACGAAGATACAGTGCCACCTTTTTTGTGACGACGTTTATTTCTTTTGAGGTGATTAAACTGTTTTTAGTGACAAGTTTCATGTATATTTTTTCCTCTTAAGGTAAGAGGAGATTAGTATGTAGGTGAGGTCACCGTGCAACCTGTTTCGGTAGGGAGCTCTCTCGGGAGATGCCCTTTTGTGAATCCGAGCACGACCAAGGAAAGACCTGACAAAAAAGCCGCGTGCGGGGCTACACCCAACGTGGTTTCACAGGTACTTTAATCACCATCCGTGATCGATAGGGTGGCAAGGAACTCTTTAGTATGACCGGAGCACGCGAAGCTTTTTTGTGGGGATTTCCGGGCGCGCAGAGGCTGAACAAAAGGGTGGCTCACGGGAGAGCTCCTGCGATAGGGGATGTTGAGCACTATATCTGAGGATAGGGACTCGCAACCGACCACAGTCCTTCAAAAAGTGCTTCCATTGTATCATGGATCTCCGTAGATTGTATAAGAATAGCCGTCAACTCTTTGAGCGATGAAATAAAAGCGACTTTGTCATCAAAAATAATGATGACGGATTTGAATTTTCCATGCATGGCGGCGGGTAGCATGCGCGGTTGACGATTTTTCAATTCTTCTGGCGTGAGGATACGCCGATTTTCCGTGCTCTCCCAAAGTGAACGCGCCACGATGCCACGCGCTTTGCGGGTTTCAAGAAAATACTGCGAGTAGGTGCGATCAAACTCGGAAAAAAAATTACGGGGCGGCGAGATGATGTCCCAACGCCGTGATTTTGCATACAACGCTTCCTCGATAACCATTTTCATTCCCTCAAGACCTTCAAAGTGAGAAACATGTGGCGCAATCGCGGTTTTTTCACCGCGTTGGGAAAGGAGCGGCACGATCTCTTTTAAAAGCTCTTTTTGTTTTCCGAGCATCGCCACTTTTTCGTCAATCAACTTTTCAAGATGCGCCGGCGCGATCATGGAAAACACAAGACGACTCCCCGTGCCTTTTTTCGCCACAATTCCTTTTTGCATGAGTGTGTCAAGCGCGTGATACACGGTCGTGCGTTTGATACGTGTTTGTTTCACGAGTTCGCTCACCCCAATCGCGGAGTAGGCGAGTCCCATAAGATAAATCGCGGCCTCGGTTTCCGTCAGACCCAGATTTTTGAGTATGTGTTGGGCGTGGCTCATAGGTAATCATCGTACCCTAAATACTTTAGATTGTCAAATTCATTTCGTAATCAAAAAATACTGAAATAAGCTCTATTTTATCATTGTCATTCAATCATTACAAACACGTATGGTAAGACATTGTTCGCGGGTATAGGATAAAAATAGGATGGACATTAACAATTGAAAGAGACCTCTGCGAAAGTATATTTCGAAGCGAAATTTCAATGCTTCGAAGCGAAAAATTGGAAAAGCGACGATGTTTATATGGAATATAAGCGGAGGAGCTTTTGCAATTTTGTAGCCGAAGCAGTGAAATTGCAGCCGAAAGAGACTTTTGCAGAGGTCTCGAAAGGAGGTTTACCATGGGTACAAAAGCAATTCGGGCACTCGTGACGGCCGGAGGAACACGCGAACCGATTGATGAGGTGCGCTACATTGGAAATCATTCGACCGGAGCCTTTGGGATTGCCATCGGGCGGGCATTGCTCCAGCACTATGTCGAAACGACGGTGATTGCGGGAGAATACGCGCGCGGTTTGATTCATGCTAACGAACCGTTCGTTGTGCACGCGTTCGATTCGTTTCATGATCTTGACATTGCGCTCGCTTGTGAGGTGGTACAGAAGCCAGACATCATTTTCATGACCGCCGCCGTTGCCGATTATTCGCCCAGGGCACACGCCGGAAAAATTTCTTCGGATGCCGACGAACTCGTCATTACACTTCACCGCAACCCCAAATTGATTGGTCGTCTGCGGGAGCAGTACGGCATCGAAACGTTTCTCGTGGGATTCAAACTGCTTGCGGGTGCAACGCGCGCCGAATTGATTGCGGCGGCGCAAGAACAGATCGAAAAAAATCGGTTGAATTTGGTGGTGGCAAACGATCTCACTACCATTCGCGAGGGCGCACATCCCATTGTGGTCGTGACACCCGAAGGTGGCGTGTTCGACTTTACGGGTCTGAAAGAGAAAGTGGCGCAGGATCTTGTGAAGTTCGTACTCGAACGGCGCAATGTGACGTGGGTACGTTCCGAGGCGTTGTCGGCCACACCACCTGTCACTACCCATGCCGAATCACATCGCGCGGTGTCATCACTTCTCGATTTTGCGCAACAAGCGCATCTGCTTCCGGATACGAATGGCAATGTGTCGCATCGTGCGGATCGCGGATTTTGGATCACGCCGCGTCACGTAAAAAAAGACGACGTGCGTCCCGACGATTTGATTTTTGTGCGATCCGTTTTTCAAAAGTCGTGCGTCGAATACGAAGGTTCACGCAAACCGTCAATTGATGCACCGGTACATGCATTCATGTATGATCGGTTGCCGCGCATTCAATCACTTCTTCATTTTCATGATGCGATCGTAATCACCGAACTCGTAACACGACTGTCGTACCCGTGCGGGACGGTCGAGGAGGCACAGGAAATTGTACGCGTACTCTCGGACAGTATTGCAAGTGGTCAATATAATCCTGATACATCGTTTGCGATGCGGTTGGTGCACCATGGGTATCTTGTGGGGTTTGATGCGGGGGGTAGTGAGCGGTTGGCGGAGGAGTGGTCTCATGCTCGCGCGCGGTATCGTGAACATCTGCACGAGATTGGGTACGGTGAGCCCGAAGAACACGGATTGAAAGTGACTCCTGTTTTTGCGGGAGCGTCAGTCATCGGTGTGTGGGCGTATGACGCGAAGGCACGTTATGGTTCGTGTTTCATTGTGCCGGAATATCGGAAACAAAAGTGGGGCTCGCGCGTGCTCGCGGAACTCAAGCGCCGTGGTTTGCGCGTCGCGGTTCATGATGATTGTCGCGTGCTCGATTATTATCGGGCGCACGGATGGAAAATTTTTGAACGCCGCGGCGCACTCACGATACTTGTTGCGGACGGTGTATGATCGTCACCGGCTCTCGGACACACGAGGCCGGTTTTTTTTCACGATCCTAATTTTTCTCCCCCTTAGGATAAGGGGGAGCGAGAGGGGGTTATGCTGTTTCGTTCACTTCGTGGAAATATGAGGGAAATTGCATGGATGGTTGACCGATTTGGAGAAATATGAAAAGATGATGTTGAGGAGGAAAAGATGCCCCTAAAGCCACGAAGCAAAAGATTGGTGATTCCTCGCCTTGATAAAAAAGGTACGGTGCATGCGGGAAGTTTGAAGCTCGATCTGCGGGCACTTAGCGTTCATCAATGCGAAAAAATTTTTGGATGGCCCGAGGTTTTGATAGCCAACGATGAGTTTGGTGTGGCTGAATGGTGGTGGAAAGACGGCGCGGTTTTTGGTGTCAGGTTTACGTTCCCCACAAGGATGGTGCTCAACGTGAAGTTTTCATTTCGTGAGCCACTGCCCGCACGGCGCACCATCGTGCGCGCGCTCTTTGCAGACGGTAAGTACGTTGTTGTAAGTCATGGTAGCGGCATGTTTCTTGAAAACAAAAAGCATGACGTGCTTTTGACTCTTGATGACACAAGACAGTGCGTCCGCTCGGTAGGATTTTTCGCGCCCCACGCCGCGCACGCCCACGACGTGTGCGATTGTCCGCATCACAAGACAATCCGCACTGCGCATTCCTAAAAAAAACAAAACCGACCCTCGGTCACTTCCAAAGGTCGGCTTTTTTTATTGAGTTGAAAAAAGCCGCGGCGGGTGGCCGTGGCGTGCGAATTCTTCTATTCGCTTTTGTGACCGCAATCGGGATAGGTGGTGCACCGTGTACAGACGATAAGGCCTTCTCCAGCCAAGTTATCGCACGATGGACAGCAGGGCTGATTACAGCTTCCGCAAATCTCGAGACCGACACCATCTTCAGATGTTCGTGCTTTTTCGTGAATGAGGGGAATTAACGATTCAGTAACACTCACGTGACGTATCCTTCCATAATACGACTGCGAAATGAAAGTTATTTTTTTACCACAACAAGGGCAGTCAAAATCGTGGGTCGTTTCATCAGAAGTAACGCTCATGGATACACCTCCTTTTTATTCAAGTGACAGTATTTGAAGACCTTTTTCTTTTATCTTCTCTTCCGACCAGAACAGCTTGTCAATTTTGAATTTGCCGACGTATGTGACTTTTTTATTGATCGTTCGACCGGTGTAGCTTTGTGTTTTTGGATCCCACTCCTCAAGAAGCAGGATGTCGCCTTCATTCACCTCAAAATCATTCAAACGCAATTCGTACTTCTTTTTTCCCGCAAGAATCGCCTCAAACCATTCCGGCCACACTTTTTTTCTAATGACCATAGATAACTCCTTTTTGTTCAATTTTTAGCCGGTGTTCCCTGAAAAAATATCATTTGCCAACGATTGTCGATGTATTTCCAGACTGAACTACATAGCGTACATCGTTTTAGATTGCTTTCGATAACTAATCTGTCGACAATGTAATGCACAAGCACCACATTGTCTGTCAATTTTTTTTCTTGATAATCACGAACATTAAATTTTTCTTCGGGTGATGTCGGGAGCGCATCGATGACGTCTTGTTTGGTGGAGACCGTTCCGCTTTGAGTAAATTCAAAAAAATCATCAGCCAGAAGCGTCGCTAATTTTTGAGGTGACCTGCGCGTCGTTGGATCCAATAAATCCAATTCGAACTGTTTAACCAGCTCTTTTTTCATATATTTATCAGAGATGTGCAAACCGCAAAACACAAGCCTCTCTCTGCTCACCATTTTCGGGGCGACAGGAATTGAACCTGCTGCTACCTGCTCCCAAAGCAGGTGTGGTACCGATCCACTACGCCCCGCAAATGCCGACCAAACGACTCCCTGCATGAACGTTAATTTCAGTAGATACTATCCACGATAAGGGATGCAACGAATTCTATCATAGAGTACACAAAAAGAAAAGAGCACACTTTCCTCAGCGATATATTAAAAGACATCTTTGAACTTTTCGCACGAAAAGTTCAAAGAGTATTAGGATAAAAATTTGTCAATTATTGAACGGGTCGCAGAATTCATTGATGACTTATTCAAAGAATAAAAAACATGACCAGCCTTGCCATCGCGATCAAGGATCCCCAAACCCGCAAGTTGTATGAGGTGTTTTGAAGTTCCTCTGATACTGACATGGATACGCTGTGCTATATCACTGACGGCGAGCTCTCGTTCCTTTGAAAGAAGAGCGATGATCTTGAGACGACTTAAATTAGCCAGACCCCTAAAGAGCCGTGACCACGTTTTTTGATCATGCATAAGTATTGAATACACCTTTGAACTTTTCGCACGAAAAGTTCAAAGGTAATTAAGGAGAAACCCATCACTTTGATGGGTCTTTCCGACTTTAACTATTTTGGTAAGCAACACTTGCACATGCCTTTCGACATCTTAGTGAGACCGCCCACCATGACGAGGATCGGCCAGACGATGCTCACGGTGTGCGCGGCGACGTAACCGAGGGCGCCGAGCAAGAACAGGAGACCGAGTAAAAACGCGAGAATCGGCACCATACGATGATGCGGACACTTGCAGGACATTCCCTGCGACATATCTTCGGCCATATTGAGAGAAAATTAGAATATTAAACTGAAACTGTATAAAAATGCGATCTGCTTGGTGTTCACTCCGCGCCTCACTCCAACGTACGCTCGGGTACGTTTCCGTTCGGTGCTCGCTCCACACCTTCGCATCTCATCATTTTTCTACAGTTTCAAACACCTAGTGTCAGTATAGCACAAAACTACACCTTATCCAAACGTGAAGGTAAACGCCTTGAGGCCGGGTTTTTGAATGATTAATTTGAGTCCATGAACGCCGCGTGCAGCATCCTGAATTATTTTATAGAGTCGCTCCTCTTTTATTTTGACAATCGTTTTTCCGTCGGTTGTTTTTTCAATGTCTGCGCCCGCTTCCGCTCCCAACGGATTGCCGTCACGCAAAACTTCGACGACTGTTTCACTTTCCGCACCCGCAACGAAAAATACGTTTTGTGCATTGTACAAATAATTGACACCGGCATCGGAAGAATTATTTTGAGCAAACTCATCGGCGAATGTCCAATCTCCGGAAAGATAAAGTTGATTGAGATCCATGTCTTTGGGGAATGACAGCTTTTTTCGATCTCCAAGAACACTGCGTGGCGCGTTCCCTAAAAATTGATTGCGCGATGCACCAAAATACGTTTCAGGACTTTGCGCACCACCCGATGACGGCGTTTCTTTGGTGAGTGGTTGATTGATTGCGGTACTTTCCCCGAGAACGGTGGCACGTTCACGCAGTGCATTCTGAATTTTTTGCTCCGTCTCTTCATACCCTCCTTCGCCGATGTGATCGTAAACAATATACCCATCAATATCAATCAGATATTTGTGTGGCCAGTATTGATTTTTGTAGGCAGTCCATGTTGAATAATCGTTGTCGAGTACAACCGGAAATTTGATACCCAATTTCGCGACAGCCGCTTTGACGTTCTCGTACTTTTTTTCAAATGCAAACTCCGGTGTGTGCACGCCGATAATGACAAGTCCTTGATTTTTGTATTTTTCATACCAGGCGTTGAGGTAGGGCGTCGTGCGTTGGCAGTTGATGCAACTGTATGTCCAAAAATCTACGAGCATCACTTTTTTGCCGACAAATTCGCTCACGGTCACGGGCTTCCCATCGGTATTGATAAAACCATCAGGTGTCGTAATTTCTTTTGCCTGTTCGTATTTTTTTGACTTCTCTGAGATTTCTGCCGCGTGCGAAGCGTTTGTCGTGCTCGAAGACGGAGAAACCGTTACCGCATCCGTGACGCCTGATTTTTTAACGCCCGGCGTGCTCAAAAAATAAATCGCGCCAACAAGAAGGGCGATGACCGCAACTAAAATGATAGGTTTTGAGTTTGTCATTTGAGTAAGATTCTGTTAAGCAAACCAAAGTTTGCGACGAGTGAAAGTTTTTGTGTGAAGATGAGCACACCGAGTGCGAGGAGGATCACGCCGAAAACAATGTTGAGGTTTTTCAAGGCGCGGGTGTGGCGTTTGATGAACTCCGCGGCTTGGTGCGTGAGAGCGCCTACAATCAAAAAGGGGATTCCCAAACCCGCGGCATAGGTGAGCAAGAGTACAAAAGCCGATCCGGGACGTGTGGCCGCAATACCGAGAATTACACCAAGAGCGGGACCGACGCACGGCGTCCATCCGGCAGCAAACGCAAGTCCGAAAAGAAATGAGGTGATGTAACGCGACTTAAATCGTGTTTTTACACCGAACTTATATTCTCGTTCCAAAAAAGGAATTTTGATAAGGTGGACGAGGTAAAGGCCGAAAAAAATAATCATGACCCCACCGATGCGCGAGAGCCACAGTTGGACACCGTAAGCGACATTTTGCAAGAGTGTGTTCAAGAGAACACCGAGAAGTGCAAAGACCACACCAAAACCGATCACGAAAAAAACACTGTTAAGAAAAATGTCTTTACGATGCGGATCCGTCTCTGCGGTACTCGATCCCGCAAGATACGCCAAAAATCCGGGTATCAAAGGAAGAACACAGGGCGCAAGAAAGGAAACAAGTCCACCCAAAAACGCGCCAATAAAAAGACTAGTAGACATATGTTATCATGGTATCAGAAATGATCACAAAAATCCACCCCCCGAAAGAGGTGGATTTTTTGTAACGAACGACGCATCTGTTAGGCGCGTTGCACGTTTGTGGCGCGTGGGCCTTTGTCTGACTGTTCGATCTCAAAAGAGACGGTGTCGCCGGTTTTGAGTTCGGTGAAGGAAACATCCACGAGCGAAGACGAGTGGAAAAAGAGATCTTTTTCCTGTCCCGCCACCGTGATGAATCCAAATCCTTTGTCGGTCAATGTTTTGATTGTACCTGTCATAGGAGGATTGGTTAAGGTGAATTATCTGCAAATTTTTGCCGCTGATCGCAGAAATTCGACAGATTTCCACTTGGGCCATTTGCAAGCACTACTATACAGAATAGTCCAAAAGATGTCAATAGGGGGTTCGCTCACCGTTCACGAGAGATAAGTTTCGGAAAGACCATCCAAGCGCCCTTGTATTAAAACAAGGATACTCTCGGGGTCCTGCCACTGCGGGCTCGCACAAAAGATTTTGTTAGGTACTACAACAAAACTTTTGTACGACCCCTCCGTGGCTCCCCTCGAGTTTCTTTATTTAAGACAGGGCGCTTCAGTTACCGTTTTATTCCAATCTCTCGTGAAGGTTCGCTCACTAGATTTCTAAAGGAACGCGACCTAGGAGTGAAGCAAACAGGTCGCGCTCTTTTTGTGAAGTTGGTTCGCTCATGGTTCACGAGAGATGAGTTTCGGAAGACCTGCGCTGACACCTTCACTTGCGGAGGATAGCGACGGAAGAAGGTTCGCTCGGGGTCCTGCCGCCAACCTTTCTCCCCCTTAGGATAACTTCGCTCAAAGCTAATCGAGAGCTCGTTGCCTCGCGTCGCCCCTCTGCGCTCCGACTTCGAGGGACAAGTCGTTCGGAAGTCCCAAAGCTGTGACGCTTTGTGACTTCGCTCACTCCTAGCGAGGTGGCGTCGCTTCGCTCCTTGCCTCGCGTCGCCCCTCTGCGCTCCGACTTCGAGGGACAAGTCGTTCGGAAGTCCCAAAGCTGTGACGCTTTGTGACTTCGCTCACTCCTAGCGAGGTAACTTCGCGAAGTAGGACGAACGCTCGTTGCCTCGCGTCGTCGCTCGGAAATCCCAAAGCTACGCTTTGTGACTTCGCTCACTCCTAGCGAGGTGGCGTCGCTTCGCTCCTTGCCTCGCGTCGCCCCTCTGCGCTCCGACTTCGAGGGACAAGTCGTTCGGAAGTCCCAAAGCTGTGACGCTTTGTGACTTCGCTCACTCCTAGCGAGGTGGCGTCGCTTCGCTCCTTGCCTCGCGTCGTCGTTCGGAAGTCCCAAAGCTGTGACGCTTTGTGACTTCGCTCACTCCTAGCGAGGTAATGGTTCGGGAGGATTCGTTGTTCGGTTCCCATTAGAGATCTCTGCGAAAGTATATTTCGAAGCGAAATTTCAATGCTTCGAAGCGAAAAATGGGAAAAGCGACGATGTTTATATGCAATATAAGCGGAGGAGTTTTTCCCATTTTGCAGCCGAAGCAGTGAAATTGCAGCCGAAAGAGACTTTCGCAGAGGTCTCATTAGGTAGTAAGGTCTCAATTTCAAAATAAGACGGAGACAAAAGTGACAGTATTAAAATCAAAAAGTGGTTGGACAATAAATGTTTGAAAAGGAGAATCCGGCGCTCGGTCAATGCCCTCAACGGTTCCCGTGACGAGCGTTTCGTTCGAGCCCGCTGTTTCCACCACCACCACGTCCCCATTTTGAACCACACTTGTTGCGGGCACCATAGTGAGACGATACAGAACGCCGTGACCTTCGAGAACGCCGATCGCACCATCACGCCCCACAACGTGCGCACGAACCTTGCTCCGCGCATCAATCGCCATAAGCACATCAGCTGTTTTTTCGTAGACCGTGGCAATCGTGCCCACATAAATCCCCTCTCCCGTAACCACCGATGCCTCTTTTACGATACCGTCTCGCGCACCCTGATCAATGCGCACGATGGCGACAAACGGATCCTTGATACGCGTCGTGACACGCGCGGTGCGGATTATTTTTTTGGTGGTGGTTTCATAATTGAGTGCGGATTTGAGTTCGCTATTTTCTTTCTGAGCAGTTTCAAGACGCGCACGGTCAACACTTTGACGCGTAATTTGTACTTTAAGTTCATTATTTTCTACAAGAAGTGTGCGGTACGATTTCCAGCCGTGCATAATCGCATACCAACCGCGTCCCACTGCTTCAAAAGGTCGAAGTGGCGCAAAATTATATCTCCACAAAAAAAGACCACTCCCCGCGAGCAGTACTCCGATAACTATTATCAAAAATGGTGCACGACGCTTCATACGGTGAGCTTATAGCTTCCTAGCTTGCTAGATATCCTTCGCTTTGCTTAGGATGACTAGTCTGTCATTCGGAAACGAAGCGTAGCGCAGTGAAGAATCTCACATCTAGCAAGCTATAATAGGACTTACGCATTTGGATGACTTGTCCCTCGAAGTCGGAGCGCAGAGGGAGATGTGCGTCGCCGCGAGAAACGGCAGTGGAGCGTACTCGACGTACGGTGAACGAGTATCGCAGATTTTGGCGCGCGAGATCGGCCGAATGCGTAAGTCCTATATAAGCTAGAAAGCTAGCAAGCTAGTTAGGCAAACTTCGTTTCCTGCGTTGATGAAGGAAGCGCAATCATTTTCAAAAGTTCAGGGTTTTCAAGAACAAGACCGGCACCACGCACCACGCAGGTGAGCGGATCATCGGCAATGCGCACCGGAATTTCCGCCGCCCGTGCAATCACTTTATCAAGACCCTTGAGAAGTGCACCGCCCCCCATGAGCACCATGCCGCGTTCATAAATATCAGCGACCAGTTCCGGCGGTGTGAGTTCAAGCGTTGCTTTTATATTTTCAACAATCGTACGCACTGACTTCGCGATCGCCTCGCGTATCTGCGCGTCATTCACCATTATTTCTTTGGGCAGACCCGTGAGCATATCACGTCCGCGCATTTCCATGGAAAGAGGTTCCGGAAGTTCCATGGCAGAACCGATCTTCATTTTTATCTGCTCGGCAACGCGTTCACCTAAAAAAAGATTGAACACCTCGCGCGCATACTGAACAATATTTTTGTCCAATTCATTGCCCGCGATAGGAAGAGATTTCCATGTGACGACACCGCCCAAAGAGATAACCGCAATTTCAGTTGTGCCCCCACCAATATCAACCACCATGGTGCCCACAGCGTCTTCGATAGGAAGTCGCGCACCGATCGCGGCGGCCATCGGTTCTTCAATGAGATACACTTCACGCGCACCCGCCGACAGCGCCGCGTCTTCAACTGCTTTGCGTTCGACTTCCGTAATTTCAAGTGGCACACCAATCACGACGCGCGGCCGCGGCACCACGGTAAACGTATCTTGGTGCACCTTATCAATAAAATATTTGAGCATTTTCTCGGTCACTTCAAAATCCGAAATCACCCCCTTCACGAGGGGTTTTGTGGTAATGATATGCGCCGGCGTTTTCCCCACCATTTCTTTTGCCATCCTTCCCACCGCAAGAATTTGATCCGTGCGCGTGTTGATGGCGACCACCGACGGTTCGTTAATAACGATCCCTTTGTCACGCACAAACACCAGCGTGTTCGCCGTGCCCAAATCAATACCCAAGTCTTTTGAAAATTTTCCAAAAAAATTATTGAACATACATTATCCGATGGGAACCGAATTACGAATCGGTACGAATATACGAATTTACGAATTCGTAGGTTCGTAGATTCGTATAAATTCGTTATTCGGTTCCCATCAAATTATTTCGTTGTCCGTAAGGTTCGTTCAGATTCGTTGTTCGGTTCCCATTACGCTATCAAGATTTACGCCCACCGAGGGAAAGCGCAAACAATTCAAGCACCGAAAGCAATCCGATGAGAATTAAAATATTCCACCACGCAAGAAGTTGTCTGCTTTGCAAAAAAAGCGATCCGACCACAAGTATCGTAAAAAAACACGCCTGCCGAAATGCGGTCGTGACTTGTCGAAGTACGATCTCTTCTTGTTTCAGTATCCACAGACGCACCACAAACCCCAGAAGCGACAAAACGCCGATTAAACCAATCGCAAGCGTTGCATAAAAAAGAACAAATCCCATGATTCCCGCCTCAAACGGATTGATTGAAAAAAGCACCAGTGCCCATGTGCCCCATCCAAGAAGCGAACCGATCGCCATAAGGATCATGTATTGTTTAAGGGACATAACTTGATTGGAACCGAACAGCGAACCTTCCCGAACCTTGCGAACAACGAACAACCGGCTATGTACGGAGGCTCGGCCTCCGGTTGATAACTACCGGAGGCCGAGCCTCCGCGTCACATTCGTTGTTCGTAGTGTTCGAGAGGATTCGTTGTTCGGTTCCTATTATAGTGAGATCAACTTAACATGTCGTCCGCAGGTTGTCGAGTGTATGAAATTTTTACATATTTTACCACTTCTTTTCCCAAGCGATCTTGAAATATTGCAAGCATCTCGCGACTGCGCATGCGCATTTCTCCAATAAACGCAGGGTGCGGCACTTGAAAGGTAACCGTGCCGTTTCGGAACGAAAGCGGAACAATTTTTTGCGCAACATCAGGTCTGAAAAGTGTCTCGCATGCCTCGCGCGCCGCCTCAAGCACCACCGCCGCGCGCACTCCGTCCCGCAGGGGTCGTCGCAAAAAATTACTGTTTAATAAATCTTTGAGTGGGAGCATATACGAGCTTATAGCTTATAGCTTTCTAGCTTGCTAGAAATTCTCGCTTCGCTCGGAAACGAAGCGTAGCACAGTGAAGAATCTCACGTCTAGCAAGCTATAAGCTAGGAAGCTAGCAAGCTAAATCAAAGTATCCTAAACTGACAAATGTCTTTGAAATCGCACGAGTGGCAAATTTGTTTTGATGGGGTTGCGGGAAACGAGCTGGTTTTCATTTCTTCAATCTGTGCGCGAACACGATTTTTCATTTTGGTGAGATCTTCCGAGGTTCCCAAAAAACTGACCTGTTTTCCATCCTCGACATAGTAGTAGGTAAGAAGTCCGGGTTTTTCTGCAAACACTTCAGCCATCGCGCATTGATAAATATACAACTGATCCTTGTCCACTTTGGCCAATTCTTTTGAGGCGCCTGTTTTGTAGTCAATGATTTCGAGCGTGCCATCGGGCCGCGTATCAACGCGATCGATCATCCCCTTCACCGTGTAACCGTCAATTTTCAAATGAAAGGCTTGCTCAATGTAGCGCGGATGGGGCGGATTGTCCACGGCGGACTGCCAAAACTGTCGCAAAAGCGTTTTACCTTTTTCATAGTATTCTTTTTTTTGAATATCATCCAAAAACCAATCATCAATCCATGAAGCATCGTAGAGTGCGAACAGTTCTTCGAGTGAAACCTGATCACCACACCTTGAGGTTGCACCTCCGGAGGTTGCACCTCGGGGTTGCGCCTCAACGAAAAGCGCGGGTTGTTCGGTTGATTGTAGTTCACGGATGCGTTCGCAAAATTTTTGGAGCGTGGCGTGGATGGTTTTTCCGAAACTGAATGTTGCGCGGCCTTTCACGGGAATTTTCAAAATGTGTGCAAACTTATATTGCAGAGGACATGTTTCAAACGCTTTGAGTTGAGTAAAGCTGAATTTATCCGGCAACACATTGGGTACACTTTGTTTTTCCCCTGGAGCGGCGTCTGACTTCGCCGGCGCGTCAGAAGACTTTTTAACTTCACTCGCAATGACATCTCTATATCCCAATTCTTGGAGCTCCAATAAAAAGCGCGATAATTTTTTCTTCCGTGCGCCACCATAATCATCCGCCGACGTAAAAAATAATCCTTCCTTGGCGCGCGTACACGCAACATAAAAAAGGCGCCGCTCCTCTTCAAGATGCGCATCGCCCTCGGTCAAAATTTCTTTGACGAGCCCGTCAGGCAATTCAATCGGATCTTTTCGTTCGCTTGTGGGAAAACGGCGGTCAACCATATTCACCACAAAAACGTAACGAAACTCAAGACCTTTTGCCGCGTGACAGGTCAAAATTTTCACCGTTTCCGGACCTTCATGCGGATCTTTGTCCATTCTCCCCTCTTCGCCGGATTCTATCTCAAGTGAAACGGCATCCAAAAAATGCTTCATTGTCGGTTCGCGCTCGCCCTCCTCAAAAGAAGTTATTTTGCGATACAGTTGATTAACATGACTTATTGAATCTCTGTTTTCTTCATTGTCTTCGCCACTCAAACTTTTGAGATATCCCGTATCTTCGAGCATGGCAAAAAGAATGGTACTCGCTCGTTCACGACGGGCGCGCGCCGTATGTTTTAGAATGAGCGCGATGAGTCGCATACATTCGGTAACGGCTTCGGTCGACACACCGAGTGTCGCGGCGTTTTGCAGAGCCTCAAAAAGTGAAACGCTTTTTTTACGCGCGAAGTGAAGCAATTCTGAAATCACCTTATCTTCAAGATGTGCAATCGGCGAGGTGAGTACGCG
>Ga0209515_10000625_pt1 | contig 62586 bp, 72 predicted proteins | sample Subgroupgradi54m_FD_187454 | JGI IMG/M metagenome (GOLD analysis project Ga0209515, IMG submission 187454) | Subsurface groundwater microbial communities from S. Glens Falls, New York, USA - GMW60B uncontaminated upgradient, 5.4 m (SPAdes)... ...
TGAGTTCTATAATCATAAAAGACCACACATGAGCCTGGAAAATGGTCATTTAAGAACACCCTATCAGGCTTTCCTAGACAAAGGGAGGAAATAATTATGAATAAGAATGTCAACTCAAATCATAGAGAGGAAGTTAATTCAGGACAACACAACCAATAAAAATAGCCCAACAAAAAGCTTAAATACTATCCTCTTCCTAATTTTTCAAAATGGAACCAGAAAGACCATTAGATACATTAAACTTTGCAAGAAACAAAAGGGTTATTGTAGATCTAAAAAATCAAAAGCAGATTATTGGTAAATTAAAAGCATTTGATATACACATTAATATCGTTCTAGAGGATGCAGAAGAACATTCTGAAGGTGAATTGAAAAGAAAGCTTGGAACAATATTTATACGAGGAGATACTATTATATTGATTTCTACAGTTTAAAGTGACTTAATATGACAAAAGGAACTCCTTCAATGGGTAGGAAATCTGGTAAAAAAAACTTTATCAGATGTAGAAGATGCGGTAAACCAACATACCATGTAAGAAAAAAGAAATGTAGCGCTTGTGGTTTTGGTAAAACACCTAGGATGAGAAAATATAGTTGGCAAAAGAAAACCAAAAAGACTTATACTGCAAAGTTTAGATAGATTTTTAAAATATCTAATTCTGATTTATATTTATGCGGGAGTGCCAGAGCGGCCAAATGGGACAGGCTTAGGTCATTTTGTAAGAAACCTGTTGGCTTAGTGCCTACCAAGGTTCAAATCCTTGCTCCCGCAATAAGACTTCTCTGGAATGCGTTGTTTAAACTATTTAAAGGGAGTACGCAGGAGAATTTAATATGGTCGAAAATGATATATACAACAGCAAATCCAAATATGAAAACTTTAAAAGAGATTTAGATAACTTCTTAATAAAACCAGAGCATAGACCAAAGGTAAGAGGCAATTCTAAGTACTATTGCAAAAATCCTGTTAATTTACAGTACTTTAAGGCCTTATTTGATAAATTTGAAGCCAGAGACCTAAGTTTTGTCAGAAGAAACAGATTAATTGCAGATATGAGGTTAATTACTCATGTTATAAGTAAAGACCTTTCTGAGTGCGAAAGAGAGGATATTGATGGAATAATGAGGTTTATCAATGATTTATTTAGTACACGCTGTAAAGCTGATTTTGTTTTAGATATAAAATATATCTGGAAAATTCTATTCCCAGAAAAGGACGAGAAGGGTAGGATTGATGATATACTTGTCCCTTATGCTGTAAGGCACTTAAAACGAAGAATAGACAAGAGCACAGAGAAATTAAGAAAGGATAGAGTCAGTTTGGAAGATTTTGAGAAACTAGTGAATTACTTTAATAATGACCCTAAAATGCAGCTTTTTTTGACCTTAGCTTTTGAATCCCTATCAAGGCCACAAGAACTCCTATATACAAAGATAGAAGATATTGAGTTGCACGACAATTACGCTAAAATTTGGATAAGTGAACATGGAAAAGAAGGTATTAAGTTCTTAACATGCATAGACAGCTATCCTTATCTTATCAGGTGGCTTGATGAGCATCCATTTAAAAAAGAAAAGAAATGCTATTTATTTATCAAATATAATAAGTCAAAGAATCAATTAACACCAAAAAACATAAATGAAAGGATAAGAACAGCTTTAAACTGTCTAGAAATTGATAAGCCAGTAACCTGCTATTCTATTAAAAGAAATGGAGTTACATGCAAAAGATTGCGGGGATGCAGTGATGTTGAGATCCAACATATGGCTGGATGGACTTCAACAAAGATGTTAAAAAATTATGACTTAAGTGAACAGGAAGACACCTTAAAATTGCAGTTAATTAAGAAAGGTTTGATTAAAGACAAGGAAAATAAATATCCAGAGTTAAAAATTGAAGCAAAAACTTGTTTGTATTGTGGATTTAACAATAAATTTACAGACGAATTTTGTTTTAATTGTAAAAGACTCTTAGATAGAGACAAGTTAATAGAAGAAGAGAAAAAAAGAGCAAAAGCTGATAAGGTAATGGATTTATTGTTACAAAATGAAATATTTAAAGAATTTTTTATAAAAAGTTTGGAGGAATTGAATAATTGTAGTACCCCACCGAAATAAGTTTATGGGTTATCTCTTAGAATTCCTATCTTTGAATCGTAATGTTGGGATAAATTTCCTGAGCATTTCTCCAAATAGAACAAAACTTGTAATTAGTAAGGAAAGATAAAAATTGTTGAGATTTTCTTTACTTTTAGCAGATGGTAAATGATATGTATTTAGTGTTACTAACTGTTGAAATGGTTTAGGGGCATCCTCTTTTGGATAGTAATCTTCATCAAACCTTAGTTTCAAAACTTTATTATTAATCTCTGGTTCTGCATTTAAGAGTTTTCCAAAACAAATGCTTTTGCATTCATAATCTCCTAAATTAAATTCTATTGAATTACGATCATTTTGAGAGTATACTCTATTTGCTGCAACATGTATCGTGAATTTACCATTAGGTTTAAATGATTCATTTCCCCTTAAATCAATGTTAACATTAATATCATCTAAAGAACCATTAATTTCATGAAATACAATCAGTGCTTTGCTTTCATTATAAATTACTTTAAATTCTTTATTTTCAATAAGTCCAACACTGCCTTTTTTAAGACTAAATCCCTTTACACTAATCTCTTTTGGCATCTCTATATCAAGAGAGGTAGTATGCCTTGATATGTTAAGTTCACTAATTCTAAAATAAATATTGCCTCCATTAGACTTGAAATCATATACAAACTTCAGATTACTAAGAACAATATTTTCTGCTGGATCAAAATCAATATCTAGATGATAATTATTAAATGGAAGATTTACGTCAATCTCATTTGACCAGCTATTAGCAAAACTTGCAAGTACTAGAGATAATACCATTAAAAAAGATATTAAAAAGAAATCCATAGCTTCTTTTCTAAACTCTTCTTTAATAGAATGTCTTTTATTTAATAATTGATTAAATATGAAAAGCATAAGTATAAAGTACATGGCAAAAAAGAACAAAAAATAAAAACTTATTTTTCTTTTCAAAATTAATATAAAGATAATAGAAACAAGGATAAAATGGATAAAATTCAGTATCTTATAGATGGAATACCGGCCCAGATTATACATGCCTCTAGAGGAAAGAGTTGATTTATAAATTATTTGAATTATAGTTTTAAGAAAGTTTGGACATTAATAAAATCTACTTCTTAATCCTAAATATACTGGCACTTTCTCTTTTCTCATTACTTAAACTCCCGTAATTTGGATCATACAACCCTAATACAAAATCACAAGTTCCATATTCAGCTAGAATTTCTAATTCATCTATATAAACCTCTTTTCCATATCCATTATCACTTTTGGTGATCTTTGTTGTTCCTTCAATAATCCCAGAATCGCTGAATTTTAAAATAAAGCTGGCAACACCCTCCCAAGACCAAGGCTCCATATTTGAATTGACAGCGAAAGATTTACCAGATTTTCTAAGCTGTGATACATCCAATTTTGCTCTAGTATTAATGTGGATATTATCTTCCTTATAGACTTTTAAGGCATTAATTTTGATTTTATAATGAATAGGATCCTCCCAGTTTCCTGACCAATCCGCATCCAATATTTTCACTGAACAATTAGGTTTTGGTACATTAAAGTTTAAGAATATTTCTTTATTTGACTTTGGTTTTATTCTTAATGTTTTGTTTCCTGCATCTAAGATTATACTCTTGGTTTCATTTGATTTCCAGGTTATGAACTCAAACTTATTAATTATTTTACTGTTATTGATTTCGCTGACTTCAACATCATCATTTATATCATTTCCAAGATTTGTGATGAGGATTTCAAAACCTTTTGAGCCCACAGTAAAACCCTTATACTCTCCTATCTTATAATCAAATTTTAGTGAGTTTTCTACTTTTTTATTCTGATCTTTTCCAGCACTATCTCCATTTGAAACACTGACAAATCCTGTTTGGTTTGTACAACTAGAAATTAAAATAACCATAATTAGGATTAGTATTAAAAATAATTTATTCTTCATTTTTTCTTATTTTCTTTATCTTCTGCTAGTTTAAAGTCTATATCTGCAATTTCCTTTTCCTTTTTACTCTTTTGTGTAAATCCCCATATTGCAATAACTATTCCTAAAATAAATTCAACAGAAAGTACCATAAATCCTCCACTACTAGCAAATAATATACCTATTATAATTAATATTATTCCAAAATACCCTTCTTGTTTTCTTTTTTTCAAAGATTTTTGCAACTTCTCTTTTCTTAGAAGTAGCATACTTTTTTGTGCTTCATTCATATTAAATTATCAGATTTATATTATAGAAACTACTTTCAAGAAGATTTGAAGAAACTCTTATATTTGCAACCTTCAAACCTGCTGGAACATCATAAACAATTTTCCCTTTCTTTTTAATTCCGGGGTTTATTTGTTCAAACATAAGTGCAGAACCTGTGGGTCTTAAATAGAAAGCAGCGGCAGTATTTGCAGAAAATTCTCTACTTTGATCATCAACCAATTTTATAAATGAGTCAGAAAGATACTGTGCAGTTTTACCAGTATTCTCAATTTCAACATCAAGAATTAGGAAAATACCATCTGCCTTTTCACCTAAAAATGTGCCAGCAAGGTCTTGCCCTATTTCTTCAGTAGTAGACGATTTTATAATCTTCCATTTAAAATCTCCTGCTTGAATCTCATCTCCAAGAGAGTATGTTTTGACTTCTTTTGGCACTGTATTTATTTGTTTTTGAGCATTTATGTTAGTATCGATCATTTGGTTATCGGCTGCCTTATTTTGTTCGACATTAGTTTCACCACCAAAAAATATCCCAATTAAGAAAAAGAATATAATTACTCCAAAAATAGTACTCCAAACTGGATGTCTTCTGAACCAAGATTTCTTGTTTTCTTCCATTTTTAACCTTCGAACCAGTATATTACTAGTTGATATTATGGTCACTAAGGGTTTATAATATTTACTATACCTAGTTGATATGAGAATTGACTGGGAATTAGCGGGATTTGTTCTAAGAAGCAAGAATCGGCCTGATGTTCTTAAGCTATTAGAACTACCACAAAATCCAAGCCAAATAGCTAAAAAATTAAAGATAAGCTTAACTCATGCAAGTAAGACAGTAAGAGAACTTAATTCTAAAAACCTAATAAAGTGCCTAAATGAGAAAAGTAACTTGGGAAGAATCTATGCCTTAACAAAAGAGGGTAAAGAAGTTCTTGAATATGTTAAAAAAGTTAAGACCTAGATAACAATGGATTACCCTTCCTATTATGCTTTTCTGCTATGTCCCCAGTTTTTCTAATGAAAACTTCAACTATCTCCTGTTCTTTAAGACCAAGGCTCCTAATATCACTATGTCTGATTAGAGGTCCTAGATTAGATCCGTGTCTAACAAGCTTCAAACGCCCCAAGGAGATTAAGTCTCTACTTACATTTGGATTATTTTCATTTGATTTATCTTCCATTTTATTACCTCCACCTTCGTTTTAGTAATATATTAGAAAGATATTAAATATATAAACCTTTTGTTCCTAGAAAATCATATAATTTTGCGAGAGCTACTAGTCTACTTCTTCTACAATCCATATTTTCACCTCTACCCCGTGTTAGTAGTAATATAATAAATATTTATTAATAATTTAATAGAAAGATTTAAATATGACTCAGTTTCTATATTAATAGTTAATAAATAGATATTAGTAATATAATAAATTGATGGAGGTTAAAAAATGACTGATATAAACAATATAAAAGAACTTAAGAGAACAGATATAAAAATCGAAAAAATAGGATCGTGGTTTTGGGTGACTGGTAACACGTTTGTAATAAAAGAGCAGCTAAAAGAACTAGGCTTTTTCTACTCTGGCAATAAAAAAGCCTGGTTCTATAACAGTTCAAGTGTAAAAGGCCACAGAGCTTTCTATAAAGACATCAACGAACTAAGATTAAAATTCAATAGTGAGGTGGTATAAATGATGCAGGACTTAAACCAAGAAATTAAACCATTGAGCAGATCAGAAAAGATAAACTTAGGAACTACCGAGATCTCAAAGAGAATAAGAAAACAACTAAAGCAGGAGTTTAAAGGCTGTGAGTTTTCAATAAGAACTAGTTTATACTCTGGAGGGAGCAGTATAAATATAAGTTTAATAAAAGCTGATTTTAAAGTTATAAAAGACCTCTCAAAAATTACAGAAAAGGCTTTATTCAATTATACGGAAGTAGACGGATTAAGAACCAGGGAAGATATTAAAAGGCTTCAGGAAGATAAACACCACCAATTAAACGAATATGGTTTAAGAGAAGAATACGATGAGGATAAATGGTGTAATGGCGTATTTTTAACTGAAAAAGGCCATAACTTGTTTAAAAGAATTATTGAAATCGTTGATTTATACAATTATAACGACAGCGATCCACAAACAGATTATTTTAATGTGAATTTTTACTTGCATCTGAATATTGGCAAGTGGGATAAAACTTTTATTGAGGTGATATAAAATGGAACAATTTAGTAATGAAGAACAAGCAGCAGAACAACAGTTTTTTGAAAGCATCAAGGGGTTTGTTAGTCACTCAAAGTATGAAGAAATCTTCAAATGCCTTAACATTGTTTTGGAAAGTAAAAAGATTCATGGATTTATATGCGAAGGTAGTTTTTCAGTTGGTAAATCAACAACAATCAAAGGTTACTTAAAACAACAGAACGTACCTTTTTTTTATATTAACTCATATAGCACTAGTCTTTCTTTTTATCTTCAGATATATGCCAATAAAGATAAGATAATCCTAATCGATGATCTTGCAGGTATTTGGAAAGATGAAAAAGGTATAGCAATACTCAAAGCCTTGTTAAACAATGAAGAAATTCGGTATATTAATTATCTATCTACAACTGATAAGCTTACAGCTCCAAGCTCCTTTGTATTTAACGGGAAATTGGTAATTCTATGCAATAATATTACTAAGCTTTTAGATGGTGGTGTTTTATCGAGGGTTTTATATCGTAAACTAGATTTTACACATCAGGAGAAATTGGATTTAATTAGAGAGATCCTTGACTATAACTATAGATTAACACCATCACAAATAAGTGAGATAACGAGCTATATCAAAGAAAACATCGATGAGACTGTAACTTCATTTGGTTTTAGGACTTTGCTCAAGATAACAGAAATTTATTTGAAATATCCAAACGAATGGAAAGAAATGAGCCTGAAAGAGCTGGAAAAAGATGAAGATATGGTTTTAATCAAAGAGCTGGTTAATAAGAATATAAGCATAAAAGAACAGGTACAGGAATTTACAGAGAGAAGCGGGAAAGGAAGAACAACTTATTTTGCTTATAAGAAAAGATATAATCAGTTAATTCATTAGTTCAGAAATTCAATCAGTTCAAAATGCTAAAATTTTCCTAAAAAAATGCTAAAAAAATTCTCACAAAAATACCTAAAAATAAAATAAGATTGGTATTCTAAGAAATCGTGGTGCAATAGTTTTCGTATACTACACTGTAAAACTGACATCAGAAAGCTTATAAATGGGCTATACTTGCAAATAAAAATAAAAAGAACAAGTCAGCATGATTAATCATTCTGATTTGCAGTAAAGTTTAGTATAGTAAACTGAAGGAAAAATTTTGCCTTGTTCTTTTTATATTCCTTCTAATTTAATAAAATAGATTAGGGGGCATATAAACATGACTAAAAAAGTTATGAAACTTATAGATGCAAGAAGCGGCCATATGAAATGTAAAGTATGTGGTTCTGAACATTGGGCTAATATTAAGCCGGATTCTAAAGGGAAATTTTATAGAGGAATCTGGCAGTGTCAAAATAAATGCAAGTTGGATTAACTTTTCATTTTTAATTTTAAAGTGAAGTTCCCAACCGTAGCAAGCTGCGGGGTATACAAATTAACTAATTAAATAAGATTTATACTTTAAGAAATCGTGATGCAATAATTTCTATATACTACAAAAGTATCAAGAATTGAAAATAATTTAGCTTCACGTTAAATGAATCTTATAAGCCTTTCTTCTTTATATAATGTCTAAACTTGTCGTCCTCTGGATTTATACACTTGACAAATTCTTTCTTTTCCAATTCTAAAAGAACACGGCTTATAGAACTCCTATGTTTTCCTAGCTCTTTAGACAACTCAGTTGCAGTTTTAGGCTCGTTAAGTCTTTCCAATATTTCTTTTCTTAACTTGCCTTTTTTAATAAATATTTCTCTTTTTAACTTCTTTAAGTTCATAGATTAAGAAGTAAAACTATTATTTTAATACAAGAGTAACATAAGCGTAACATATTTAAACAGTTAGATTTAAATATCTTTAATATTAAGTATAAACTATGACAAGAACAACTGAATTTGTCTTACTCTTAATATTTATTTCAGTTTATTTTTCTATAAATGTTATAAGCCCGGAGATCTCCCCAACAATATCCTTTACTAACAGAACACCATCTAACTTATCTAATATTAGTTCAGATTTTTTCTTTGAAGTTATAGCAAGTGATACAAATATTTCTAATATAACTTTTAATATATTAGATTCAACTCAATTCTTAATAAATAATGAACCAACCACAGTACTATATCAAGAGGTATATCCTATAACCGAGAGTATTACGAATGTAGTGAAAAGCTTAAACTATTCTTTTTTAAATGAAGGTGTATATTATTATAATGCAACTGCAATAGATAAAGCAAATAATAAAGCCACAACAGAATTAAGAACGGTAAATGTAGACTTAAAAGCACCCCGGGTTTATTTAGTACTCAATAATCTTACTGTTATCACTAGTTCAGAAATGATGTTGCTTTATAAGCTGTCCGATCTTTTGGCAACAAACTGTACTGTATCCATTAATAATACTTTAAATGCAACCTCGACATTTATTGCTCGTGATAGGGTGCCTATAGCTTCTACATCATTAGTTAGTAGCATTACTCTTAAAAACGTTGAAAATGGTGATTATTTCTGGAATGTTTCATGTACTGATTTCTTTAATAGAAAGAATATAAGTGCCACCAATAAAATGACAGTTAGAGAACCCTTTAAGTTACTTGGAACCCCAATCTTCTTCGTAATTCCTAATTCTTCAGTAATATTTTATGGGGGTTCGTATTATGGGGGTAGCTGGCCCAGTTCAGGTTACACGATAATACCAAATGTAACAAGGATTTCAAATGGTACGCTTGTTGGGTTGAATTTATTTGCATCAAATAGCCCCTTTGCCTTTCAAGTTTGTACCACTTTTATAAATGGCACACTAAATATGCCTTCTAAAGTTGATTTCTGGACAAGCTATGTATTTGATTTAGCAAATGGTATTTATCTAGTCAATGCCTCATGTATGGATAATATTTATAATTTAACCTACTGGACTCCCAATTATATTATAATAGTAAATTATTCGAAATTTATACCGCGAGTATACCTAATTACACCAAATAATTCAATTGCTAATGGCACAGTTAATGGCAGTGGAATGGATGTTATATTTCAGTTTAATGTAACAACTCCAGATCAAGTGGTAGCCAATTGTACTATTTCTGTTAATAGCACCTTAAATCTGACTTTAAGCGGAGGGGGAGGTCCAGATTATTATTATACTGAATTTAGCACAAATTACGTGGGAAGTGGGAAAACATTAAACTTCAGGATTAATAATACAGCAAGTGATGATTATTTCTGGAATGTCTCATGTACAGATAGACAGAATGAACAAAATACTAGTATAACCTATAAGATAACAGTTCCTAAGTTTATTAACCCTTTTAGTGAAAGCTTAGAATGGGAACAAAATCTAACCCCGGCAAACTTTCAAACTGTAGTTTATGGTGATATTGATAACAATGGCTATTTGGATCTAGTTACTAACGACTGTAAAACCAATGCTTTTGGATACCAACCTTTTCCATATGATCCTGGTTGTACCTCTTCTGACGATCCTTATTCTGGTATTGTAAGAGTTTATACTAATAATGGAACAACCTTTAAAGAAAACTTAGAATTTGAAAAAAACCTTAATAAAACAAATTTAACCCTTGCATTAGGTGACATAGATAATGATGGCGACTTGGATTTGATATTGGATTATGGCGTGCCACAAATTTATATAAATACGGGCAATAAATTTATTTGGAGTCATTCTTGGGAAAATTGGACAGCAAGTACTGGAATTGGCGGTCAGCCAATTTTTGCAGATTTTAATAATGATGGCAGGTTGGATTTGATATTTATCGCTAGCTCTGAATATCAGTATGATGGTGTTGTTGACAAAAGCTTTGTTTTATTAAATAATGGCACAGCTTTTAATATTGATGCTACTTTTAGTTCTCAGCTTCCACTAGCCTATTATAGGGGAACAGCTTCAGGTGTTTTAAATATTAATAATGATAATTATACTGATTTAGTTGTAGTTGGAAGCTCTAGCTCTTATGGGGGTTATATTAATAATGGCTCTGTTTTATTGCCCACTTATAGTCTTGAAAGCTTTACTAATCCATCATTAATTGTTGGCGATGTTAATAATGATGGTCAGATAGAACTAATTATTGGTGGGGGATATTTTGGTGGTTGGACATCAAGCGTTACATGTCAAAGTGGGGTTTTTTTCCATAATTTTGACTCAAAGTTCCAAAGACAAGACGCTGTCGCCAAATTCTCAGGTGATGGTATTAAAGGTGTTCCAATGGGTTCTTATGCTATTGGGGATTATAATAATGATGGCAGATTGGATCTTCTCGGTGCTCCAGAGTGTAATAATAAAAATTCAACCATTTATCAAAATAATGGCGGTGCATTCGTATTAGACCAAGACGCTACAAATGCTGTCTATAATCCATTTGTTGTAAATTTCTCTATGCCTTTGTTTATAGATGCTGATAATGATAATAATCTTGATATTGTGATAATGCAACAGGGTAAGGTTTATCTTTCTAACCAAAAACTAATAAAAAATAATTCTAAACCAAACCCACCATCAAACTTAAATGCTTCAATACAAAATGGGAAAGCATTTCTATCTTGGTCAAGTGGTTCTGATGCAGAAACCCCAGTTAAAGGGCTGTATTATAATCTTAGAGTTGGAACTACTCCTAGTGGAAATCAAATAGTTTCAGGCGCTTATGGTGGCTATGCAGAAATGCTTAGTCAAGGTGGTACACAAGGTGGTTACTTTGGGAATATGCAGCAAAGAAGAAATATTACTTTGTCTATTCCAAATTTTAAACCAAGTAAAACTTATTATTGGTCTGTACAAACTATAGATACAGCATTAGCAAAATCTGATTTTTCTACAGAGGCAAACATTACATTTTGTCAGCCAAGTTGGATACCAGCATATTATTGGTCAGAATGTATAAATGGTAGCAAATATAAAGAATACTTTGACCTAAATAACTGTGCAGACGATGAAAATAAGCCTGCAAGCATAATTCTACCATGTGATTCATTTCCACCAAAAATTACATTCAATTTTCTCAATGGCTCAACAATCTCAAATAGTTCGCTTAATCTTATCGTAACTACGGATGAAAAGGCAACATGTTGGCAGTCGGACTATTATGAATACTCTAGATATGATAAGAATCCCCCAGCTATTTCTATTGTATCGCCACTTGGGATAGTAAGACCTTGTTGCACCGGGAAAAATCAGTATGGGATAGAGATAAGATTCCATACTGATGAGAGAGCCGAATGTAAAGGCGAGATGAACCAAGATAAGGAATTTGAGAATATGTCTATCTCATTTAATAGGGGGGAGATTTCACTAATTGATTATGTATTTGAAGGTAGCAGCACACCCATACTCTTTGGTTCAAACACAGTATATGTAAAGTGCAAAGACCTCTCTGGAAATCTAGGGTCAATAAGGTGGGGTTTTACTATGAATAACAGTGATGGTGATGGTTGTCATTATGCATGTTCTAGTGGCGGCGGAAGTGGTGGTTGGGGTAGTGGGGGTGGTTCCTATACGACTATTCGTGAATATAACTATAATTTAAAAGATTATTACACTTACTTTTTTGAAATAACCTGTGCAGATAATCGCTCAAACCAGGATAAAAAAAGTTTATTGCTTTATATGGACTCATGCATCCCCAATTGGCAATGCACTGATTATGGGGTCTGTCAATCAAATGAGCGAGCATCATGTAATAAAGTGTTGGATACTAATAATTGTTATCTCCAAACTAATCTAACATCAGATTTATACATTGGTAATTACTCAGAAATTGACCTGGGACATTGTGATTATGATAATGATGGTCTAGTAGGGAATGTTGTGAATACTACATTGAAGAACCTAAGTATAATTATTGAAAATCAATCAAATCAATCTGTTATTAAATTTAAAGAAGGAGGAAAAACAGAAATAGAATTTGATTATAATTTGTTAACGAATAAACTAAATTTATTCAACATAACGATAGAAAAACAAAATGAGTCTATGACGAGAAGCTATCTTAGAATTAGTGGAATAGATTTAAGGCCCCAAAATAGGACTAAGACGGTTTATCTTGATAGAATATTAAATGGAACTGGATTATGTATAAAAGATAATGAGATTACTTCAATAAGCGAAATTTCTTCAACATGTACTGGAATAGATGAGATTTGGATTGACTGTCCCGGGTCAAAACTTGGATACAGTTGCAGTTTTGTCAATAATAATTCTCAGTATAAAGTATCTGGTCTAATGCATTCTGGGATTCAAGAACAAAATATACTTTGTGGTGATAGGATTTGTAGTATTGGCGAAACCTGTTCTTCTTGTTCAAACGATTGTGGTTCTTGTTCAGCACCTAGTGGGGGAGGTTCTTCAGGTGGCGGTGGATCGGGAGGCGGAGGTGGAAGCGGTGGTAATAGTAATCCTAATGTTATAAGCCCAGTACCAACGCCGGATTCAAAAGAAACAACACCAACAAAGACACCAACAGCACCAGATGTATTAACGGTGCCAATACAACCAAACTCAAAAGAAACAATACCAACAAATACACCAACAGCATCAGGGGCACTAACGGGGATTACTGGTTTCACAGTATTTGATGGATTTAAAAAAAATACAATGGCGAGAACAACTGTATTAATAATTATTTTATCACTTATTACTGGGGCTTATTTTTATTTAAGAAAACCTAATAAGACATCTAGATTAAAGAAGTGAGCTAAGAAGTATTCTTACTTAAATTGCGAATAAGGAATTAAATTTAGTTATTTTTAGCATTTTTTAGGGAGTTTTAATAGCAAATCCGAGCAACGAATTTTATTTTTATTACTATAGAGTTTTAAGATTCATTGTGAATATTTTAAAAATAATATGTTAAAAACAAACTAATAATCTTTTGCTATTGTTGGTACTTTTTATTTTATAATTTTTCAGTGAATGTTTAATAATAAAGGAATAAGAACCATTTATTAATTTATTTATTAATTAAAAAAAATATAAAATAAAGTTTGCTCAAGGAATTTTTTTAAACTTTTTTTCTTAGAAGCGGGCTGCCTGCGCGTCTACTTTTTGGTACTGTTATTCCTTTTCTAATTAAAATTAATTCAATAAGTTCGCCTGACTTTAATCCAAAATATTGCTGGTATTTTCGAGGAATAGAAACACATAAGTTGGACCCCCTTCCAAAAATCTGACAGACACCTAAATGGATTTGCTCATTCTTTGATTCTCCCTTAGGATTACTTGCCTCAGAATTCTCTATCATTTTTGCTCACCTTCAGGTTTTTTAGCTTGAATTTCAGATAACAAGTACAAACAAAGGATCTCGCTATAAAATTTTATTAAAAAGTAAACTTCCAATGGTTTAAGCTTCCTTTGTTGAAAGAATAAATTTAATTCATCAAAAGCCGGTCTATATTTTTCAAAAGTCTCTAATAGTATATTATCTGGCATCTTAAATAACCTCCTCTGATTTAAAACCTTTAAAAGATTCTTTAATTACAGCTAAAACTTCTGGAGAGATCTCACTTTTTGGAGGATCCCTTGCAGTTAGTTCAATACCATCTTTAACTAATTCTTGGTATTCTTGATTTTCTTTCTCATGTCTCGGTTGTTCCTGCTTATATAAGTAAGATACATCAGATACATTCATTATACTTGTATTTAATGTATCTTGAGACATTTGAGACATAGATACATTATACAACCCTTTCTTAACTCTATGAATCTTATTCTGATTAATCAATAGTTCTATAGCCCTATTAATTGTAGCTCTGGAATAATCTTGGATTTTCATAATTTCAATCACTTCTTTTGTCTTAAAAGTAGTGGTTTGATTATCGTTTAACCATTTATTTATTGCTTTAGAACAAAGTTCCTCGGATAAAACAGGTTCTTCGAAACTACCTAAAATCTCAAATGATAAAATATCCTCTGTCCAAGTATACTTTAAAATTTTAGACTCCATTTCTTGTGCCACCCTACATTTTGGTTGCTTTAATGTTAGTTTATCAACACTCCCCTTTGGCCTTTCAGTCATCAAAACAACATCAGCAAAATTAACAAGGTCAGAACTCCCTCTAAACTCGTCTAAATCGTCTTTTACTCCAAATTGATTACCTTTTCTTAGATGATGTAAGATTAGCCAAGATAAGTTAAATTCATTTATTATTGGTCTTAGAACGTCTATAAAAATATTAGAGGTTTCTCCTGCATCGTTTTCATCAAATCTAAATATCCTTCTAAAAGAATCTATTATTATCAAATCTGGTTTGAATTCTATAATTGTTGATTTTAAAGATTCTATATTGTTTTTATTGTCTAATTTTAAACCAGAAAAGCAAACAAAAGCTACATTGTTGCATCCTTCATTTATCTCTAAACCGGCCTTTATTTTTTCACTTCTTTCTTTCAAAATAGGAATACCATTTTCTTCATCAACATATAAAACCTTCAATTTACTTGTCGAAAATTTATTAAATACAGGTTTCCCATTTGAAATGCAATATGTAAAATATAAAGAAAGGCATGACTTTAATGTTGCACGTTTTCCACCTAAAAGAACTATTGAATTTTTGGGTATAAGATTTTCTATAATCCATTCAATCGGCTCTATTTGCATACTTTTTAAATCCTTATCATAAATTAACTTAATTTTATTTTCTTTATTTGGGTGATTTTGTTCAAGAAATTTAATTGCATTATCGTAAGTTAAATCAAAATAGTCTTCTAGAGCCTTCCCTTTCTTTTCTTGCATTTTGCCGATTCCAGAACGAAGTAAAATTTCTTTACACTCTTCTTTATTAAATCCATAAAACTTTAACTTAATGACTAATGCTATTTCAGCTTCGCTTCTTGTTTTATATCCTTCAATTTTCCCATTATACAAATCCCAGAATTTATAATCTCTTTTTGAGATTTGGTTAATATCTGTAAATCCTGTATTAATCTCAGATCCCATTTCCTTATTTTCAAAATTGATGAATAGGTTATCAGTAGATATTTTTTCAAAGGCTAAATTGTTTTTCTCTACATCTATTTTTTCATTTATGTATAATATCTTTGACAATCTATCTTCTTTCTGCTTTAAGTCTTTTTTATTAATGGTACCTGCAAGCTTTATTCGACGATTAAAGTCTTTTGTAATGCAATCAACATTAACAATTTCGTCATTAAATTTTGTTTGTAGTTCTTTAGATAGAGTTTCACACTTACATTTGAATTCTTCTTTTTTCCCCGTTATTGAAACATCCAAGTCAACTTTGCAGAATAACTGGCATCCATTCCCAGAGTCTATAATTAAATCAATACAAAACCCTTTTGAGTCTAAATAAGTTTTAATCTTCTTTTGTGCAACTCCTATAGCATATATGTGTTGTTCATCAGTAGAAACATAGCCATTAGCTTCTCTTAATTGTTTATTTACATCGACATCAAAAAACAAACAGGTTACTTTTTTTACATCTTCAGATTTGGTTTTTCCTTCACCCCTTTCGTTAAGAGCCACGCAAACAATACCTTTTGAGTTATATTCCTTAGCTAATTCTAAAACTTTCTTTTTAGAACAAAATTCTTCATGCAAAATTCCTTCTTGCTTTTCCCCATCAATTTCTGGTTTAACTACTGTAAACCAAAACAATCCATGCCCTAAAAAAACAAGGTGCTTTTCAGTGTCTATTAAGTTAATAGTTGTCATGTTCTTTAATGTTAGCCCCATCAGAAGATACAACCTTTAATCTTAATGGGTTTAAAGCCCGATTTAGTGAGATTTCAAGAGTTTTTATGTATTGGATGAGAGAAGATATGCTAGTTGCATCAGAACCCTTTACTTTAAGGTCAATAAAACCATTTATAGCAGCTTCAAGCGTACTATAATGTCCTCTAATTAACATCTTATTTTTTCGCTTCTCCACTAACATAAATTGATGAGAGTCTGTTTTTAATTGCCAATTATCGGCTAAATCAATGTTCATTTTTCCCCACGTTTTTTTCCTCTAATTCTCTTTTCGTTGCAACTATTTCTTCGAAAAGTTCAAAAAGCTCAGCAGGCGTATACTTCTCTAAGAGCCAAATTATATCCTGCTTAAAATTTTCATCTTGTTTTCTCCAATTTCGATAGTTAGTTGCTATAAGAGATGCCCTGACAAAATCTGAAATAGATAAGTTGTTATAATTACAATATGATACTACTTGCTCCCATATCGAATCTTCTATGTACAACTGGCAAATACGTCTCTTTTTTATTCTGGAAGGCATACAAACTGTATTTACCATGTTTAACTTATTTAAACTAGAGAAGACTAACGGTTATGACACAAAATTCGGCTAATCTCACTGGTTAGTATTTTTCTATTTTTTTTACCTCCAACTTTTCTTTAATAATTGAATTAATTAAAAGAACGTAATAAGGAATTTTAATTTGATCCTGAGCTACAATTTCATCTGACATTTTTTTCTCCAGAAATCAAATTATTATTACGATTTTTCTCAATTAACTCTCTAGCACCTCTACGCATTATCGAAGATATTTTCATATCGTGCGTTTTACAGAAAAATTTAATTTTATTAAGATCCTCTCTCGGTATTGAAATATTGACTCGTACCATATAGTTAACCAAATAAGTACCTTTAAATATAGTTGTGTAATAGTATACCCATGTTATTTACTGCATATCATTCAACATATGTGAAAAAGAGAAAAGACTTACACAAGATAAAAATAGATGACTTAAATGAAAAAGACAATAAAATTTTATTTTCTATATTAGAAGAACCTAAGATACCAAATGCTCTGTTTTTACTAGCATATCCAGAGGTTAAAGAAAGAATTGAAAAAGCTAAAAAGGAGAATAAAAAGATTCGTCTGGAAGATATTTATAATAATTATAGTCAATATATGACAAAAAGGAACTTTGGGCATATTCCTAAATTACTATCATTAAACCTGATTAAAGAAAGAAGTAAACGAACTTCAAAGATAGAACCTTATAAAATAAATTACTTTGGTTTCTTCTCTGAAATAGCATATACTTGCATTTATTATATTAAAAGATTAGATTATCTAAATAGTTGTATAATAGGAAGAAATGAAAAAGGATTGGATTCTGAACAAAAAGAAAAACTAATTAACGAATATAAGCCAATATGGAGAAAAGAAGCTGAAACAATGGCTCAAAAACTATCTATTTTTAGCATCATTGGAGATAGGATAATAAGAGATTTTTATGTGGCAATATATAATAAACCTCCAAATTATCATATAAAAGAATTTATTGAATCAATTATTTTAGCTTTAGGTCAGTGGCCACCAGACGACTTTAAGAATAAGCTTATAGAAGAACTTATTAAATCGTTTAGATCATTACCAGTTGAAGAACTAAGAAAAGAGAATGTAATTTTAAGTTTAAAGGAATTACAAAAATATTGTTATGAATACAATAGAATTAAATATAAATCAAATAATTCTAAAATGGATAACGCTCTATTCCCAAGTATTGAATATTGAATAAATAGTTTTATATATCAGGATATAATACTTTATTAAAAACCGCATTCTTAGATGGAAGTTTAGCGTTGCTCCCGCATACAAAACTTTAAATATAAACTAAAATCATTAAAATTATGGCTTATGATTCTGCTTACTTTAGAAAAAAAAGAGACCGTATTATTAATCAATCTGTTGATAAAGTAACAAGAAAATATGGGAGGGAAATTTCTGAGGGGTTAGAACGTGGTTTAAATAGAAGAGATGTCATGCGTGATTTTAGAAGAATCTACGATCAAGAAAGACGCAACAATCCAGGTTCAGATGAAGATGATGTTGAAGATAGGGTTAGAAGAACTATAACTGATAATATTCTAGCTGGAAGATATCAAACAGCGAGTGGAGCAAAAAGATTTTTACGTGGAGTTAAACAGTATGGAAAAAGAGAGGTTGAACTTGGAGGTGTAGGTTTCTATTTAACACACCCCTTTAAAGGGATATCAAGATTACTAGGAAGAGAAGAGGATACTGAAGCAAAGGAAGAGGCTTTAAAAAAAGTCTTAAGAGACGCACCTCGACAAGAAGTAAAAGAACAAGCTAAAAAAGTACTTGAAGATTTAGGATGGGAAGATACATTAAAAGATTTATATGAAGGTAGAATTTTTGGGAAGGGAAAATATTTACGTACAAAAAATAAGTTAAGGAAAAGAGAAAAGAGGGATACTAGAGATTTAGTTAGTATAGTAAAAGATAGTATAGCGATTGTTGCTTTCATTGGTGCAGTTGCTTTTATTGCAAATGCAGGAGGAAAACCATTTGTTATTACAGGAGGAGCTGTTTTAGAGCAGTCAATAGTTCTTGGAGATGGATTAACAATAGGTTTATTCTTATTCTTACTAGCATTAGCTATAAAATTAATAAGTGAAGATTAAGTTTCAATTCTTTTTAACATCAATGAAAAGAATATCTTATAAATTGAAATAGAGAATATTACTAAAATTAAACCAATTATTGCTACAATATCAAATCTTTCTAGGTAATTTAATGTGTAATTCAAATAAATCCTAGTTAGAAGTATAAAATATAAGACTAATAATATAAAAAGGGGTAAGAATGTTGGAATTAACGAATAAGATTTTTTAAAACCAGTAATAAAAGTCTTCTTAAAAGCATCAATCAATGAATTCCTATTAAGGAAAAGATAAGCAATTACAAAAATATAGGATATTATAAACAAAGATAGGAAAAATAAGAATATCTGTTGATATAAATTAACAACATCTACACCAGAATAAAACAAGAATGTTGAGTTTATTAAATCTAAAAACTTTTTAAGTGCAAAATACCCAATAAAAAACAATGGTAATGTTAATATTGAAAACTTAAGTAAATAATTAAAATCTAAAATTTCTTTAAGGTTCTTTATATTTAAGTACTTATAACTTAATCCCTGAAATACAACAAATATTAGGAACATGACTAATGGAATAATCAAATAAGTAAAGAATAAAGATTTTGTAGTTAAAACATCAAAATTATCAATTAAATTTTCCAGCTGTGCATAATTAGCAGAATTATTTTCTAAACTTGATTTTATTTCCAATATTTGTGGTGAATAATTTTGTATTTCTGAAAGATAACTGTAAATCTTATTTCTTGCATACAATATAAATGCAAAAAGAAAAAAAGTAAATAATAAATCAAAGAAAAATACAAAGGTTAGTTTATTTTTAAGGTCATTAAAAAATGTTTTAAGGAATGTTTCTTTCATAGTTTATGGATTAAATTAAGGAGGTTGAGCTTCTTCTTTCCTCTTACATACTTCATTGACTGCTATTAATTCATTTAATGGATTGCAGAAACATTTACTATCACAAGTACTAGGACAGCTATCATTTTCATTTAATCCTGGGCAATCATTACCAAGTGTTATTGTAACTTCTTTTTTACCGCAGCCCTTATTAGCATGCCCATAATATAATAATCCAACCCTATATTGCGATTCTGCTATATCTTCAAATGATGTTGATAACTTTGAGAGTTCTTTATACTGATTTATTAATGATTTATATGATGAACAATCATTTAAGGTAAATCCATTATCCTCTTCAAATCTTCCATTGCTTTCAAGTTGACTATTTAATAAATTAATTTTATCTTTACTTTCTTCTTTTCCTAATAATCCTTTAATTCCTTGTTTTGTTTTAGTAAGATTTAAACCCCTTTCAACTAATTCTGACTGTATTTCCTTTCTTGTTTCTAGGTCCTTTAATGAAACAGTACGCATGTCCATCCAGCAATAACCAATAAACCTACCTATTTTATCTTCACCGCAGGTTCCTACTTGACGCCAATCATTAGGATTGGTTGCAGCCCCAGGATTATTTATCCCGCAAACCCTTTGAATCCCTGTTGTTAATATATCTATTTTCCCAGGTAATGGTAAACTAATTAATGAAGGACTTAATCTTGGATCATCTGGAACACATTGTTTTTCAGATTTAATGTTTCTTCTTGCTTCATCAGCTACCACTAAATCATTTACATAATTCAATGCAAATTCAGTAGTCACCTTACCAAAACCACATTTGGTTACACCATTTATTTTTACACATAACTCATTAAAGCCTTTTGGAGCAACGCAGTCAAGTGTATAGCTGGCTATTCCCCCTCTTGGTATCCTTCCTAAAAGACCATTGCATCTTTCTGTAGCATAGTAAACCTCATTAGCAGCATTTCTTAAGAATACTGAATATTGTGTGCCTATATTCTGAATACTTGGATCCTCTCCTGCATATATATGATAGAATACCTGATAAGCACTAAGCCCTTGCGATTCAGCATATGGTGTTTCAGAAAGCAAGGCTGTAAATTGTGGTGGACTTTCTGGTTTTGTTATCTGATCCATAAAGTTTCCTATGCCAGGAACCTTTCCATAAATTGCCGATTTGCAAATTTCAGCCCCAACCTCATCCAGGCTTCTTGCATTATAAGCAGCAAATGCCGTGGTAGCATAATCTTGTGTAAAGTATTTAACTGAATTTTCAACATTCTGCAAGCTGGATTTAAATGTTAAATATTCTCCTCCACCTTCTCTCTGGCCAAATATTTTTTCTGAGATTAAATTAACTATTCCTCCATGTATGTTGAATATTGCAATAGCCTCACGCCATAGTAATTCACATGTAAATACGCTTCTTACCTTATCACATATACCAACAGATTGACCCTTTACCTTTGCTGTTTTTAGGCATGAAACATAACCTTGCAATATTGATCTTATATTCTGCAGCCCGGCATTTATTCCAGTTAAGCAGAATGGAACAGGTTCATATGGTAAATCAAAATTAGGTGCACATAATACAGTAGAACCTATAATTCCTGTTGCAACAACATTATCAACCTGCCATCTTCCTCCCAAATTACATCTGGAAGTAGGGCACATTACAGGATCGCACATACCAAATAATAACCTACAGTCTGTTGGTTCCATAACATCATAACAAGATGGCTTTTTTATATTTTCCAGATTATTTGCAATATTATAGCTCTTTACAAACTTCTGACTCCCAACCTCATAAATTACCTTGCCAGCTGGATTTTTATCACCATTGAATTTAATTACCGCACTTGTGTATTTTGCTAATGCCCCTTTATCCCTTACAAGATCACTATAATGTTTTTCCATGCAATCATCTTGAGTTCCAACCTTACCATCCTGACCAACATTCCATACATACATCCTATCTGGCTTGCCATCTTGCGTATAACTTTCAACCTCAAGATAACCCCCATTACCTAAAGGCAGATACTTGACCCTATCTTCTTTATAGAATTCTATTGTTGCTGGGTTATTTGAATATGTATTTCTTCTCTTGCAATAAACATTGGGTGTTAAATATGTAACAGAGCTTGCTATGTAAATATCTTTATTCAATGAATCATAATAAATATTCTGTTCATCTTGTGTTATTATCTGTTTTGTTAATTGGTTCTTATATTTCGGATCTTTTTCTATCTTCTCTAAATCTTTATTAACCTTATTGCAGAAATCTTTTGGCATACCTGGTGCTCTTTCTTGACATTCTGTATTTTGAGCTACTAACCAGTCTTTATAATTAGAAACAGTAAGTGCTACTAATTCTTTTTTAGGATCTTTATCATCACTGTAGTATGTTACTAATTTATTTGCATCCTTATCATTCTGATAAACATCTGCAGAAATTCTTGAGAATTCTTTAAGTGCCTCGAAATCTGGGATCTTTACGCTAGCCTTGGTTTTCTCATAATCCTGTTTATTTAATTCTAAATGATATAATGTTGAAAATTCCCTTTTCTGTTCTTCAGCATCTAATGTTTTATAGCTAGCTAATGTTTCTACCTTATCAACGACCTTATTATATGCATTAGCTTTTCTTTGATCAACAAATAAATCTTGATTTAAATCTCCTAAATCAGATGCAAAGTTATAGTATATTTTATTATCACCCTTAAAGCTTGAATCAGTATTAACCTTAGAATTCTTCATGTATTCTCTTAATCGATTGTTCCTTAACTCTTCTGGATTAAGAATCTCTCTTACATCGAGATTTTTACCGTAAGCATCATAGTTCTTAAGCTTGGATAATTTTTCTCTATACCATGCCTTATTCTGGTAATCCTTCATATCGTCATTGGTTTTATCGATTGAAGTTTGGTATTCGTCAATAGCCTTGCCTATTTTATCTGCATTGGCTGTCATACAATTATCAAAGCCCTTATGGAAACCACTTGTAACCTGCTCCTGGCACCATTTAGCTATTCCTGATTTACCATCTAAACCTCGAACTACAGTTTCTCTTGCCTGTGTTCTGCTTAAACCTGAGAAGAACGAATTCTTTAATGTAAACCACGCAAATCCAATTAAACAAACTTTTTTCCAGTTTTCAACAACCTTGGAGAAATCTTTAATTACCTTATCTAATTTTTCTATTTTTTTCTCAGTACCTACTATCTTATCATCTATTTTATCAGGATTTAGCTTAATCAATCTTTTTTCAATTGGAACATGTAAAGTGAAATGAGATTCGGAAATTAAATCTCTGCCAGTGCCTGGAATTACAGTAACATATGCCACCTTCTGTGTTTCTATGGTTATAACCCTTAAATTATTTCCATCAATATTATAATTTTTCTTTAACGATAATTCCTGGGTCCTGTCTGTTTTAAATGTTATTTGTGAAACCCTTACATCTATCCCACTCCCAAATGCCTTTACTTCATTTAATTTAAGAATTTCTGATTTTGATCCTTCTTTTGCAATCTCAACATTATTGCTGCTTATGTCCTTAACAATCCAATTATCAAAAACATTAGAACCAATATTAACAGTTACAGGTGCATTATTTACATATATAACTGCAGAAGAGGCCTTTTCTGTTGATTCTATTATTATGCTATTATCATTAATCTCTTTTATACGCCAGTTATTGGGTAATATCTCTCCTAATTTATAGTTCTTACCAACAGAATTTACCTCTACATAAGAACCTGGAAGCGTAGCTCTGCTTGTATCAATTACTTCTAATAACTCTAGATTAATATCCTCATTATCTTCCTCAAATGAATTTGCTACTGAAACTACATTCTTTTTGGCATTAAGATTATTAATTCTTGCAACCGTATCATCTTTATTATACTTCTTAACTGCACTATAGGCATCAGCGGCCTTTTGCTTAGCATATTCTGCTTCCTCATTCTTTCTTATTCTTGGATAGTACTCTACAAGCTTTTCATAAGATCTGCCAATCCAATAATTAGCTTTATCATAGTAACTTACTTTATTTTCATCCTCAACATCCTCTAAAGAAAGAATTGTTCTAAGTTCTTTAATAGCACTACAATATAATTGTTCTTTATTTGAAGATTCTAGTTTTTCAGTATCTATTGAACTTATTTTATCACAGGGGTCTAAGATTGCACCTCTTGTTTTTACTGTAAATCTGCCATCTTCAATTTTCCAATCATAGCCTAATGGAACAAGGATATCATCTAAAATCCTTGCTAAGCTAATACCTTGGTCAAAGGAAAAGGTTTGTTTGGTTATGAAAACAGCATCTACAAATGGCAATGTTACTGGTGTTGCTGATATACTAAATGGTGATGTACTTTTAAATAATACCTTAGAATTAACAATTTGTTGATTAATTGTATCTATAAATTGATTTAAACTTACACGTATCTTTCCTCCAACTGTAGAAGCCTGTTCAAATTTAAGTTGTATGTTCTTTGATAATTTTATATCCTCTAATGAAGATTCAGAACCACTATATAATCTAGTTACATCCTTGCTTCCTTCTGGCCCATGTAAAATAACCTTTTCAACAATTTTATTTGCACCCTTGTCAAAATATTTTAGTATACTATCTACCCTCCATTTAGAACCTGGATAAACAGAGGAACCTTCAGTAACTATTCGATCAATCTGCTGACCTGATTTAGATATTCTTATTCTTGCTTGTTTTCTTGATGGATCTACTGTATCAACTAATTTAACCCTAAAATCATCCTCAAATAAATCCCTGGCTTCTGTTAATCTAAAATTCCCAGAAGTATCCCCCTTATTTAATGTAACAGAACCCAAAGATCTTAGGGAACCATCATAAACCTGTATGGTTGCTTTATTATTTGAAACTGAACTTGCCCTTAAATAACCCTTACCAGACCAGAATGCATAACTATTAAGATTAGTATTTCTCCATAATTTTTCATCTTTCTGCTGGTCTAAAACAAGATCCTGTTCAAGAACACCAAATATTCTCTGTCCTTGGAAATATACCCGAGCAGTCATATTAAGGTTTATTACATCTGGAACATCCTTTTCTTTTTCTATCCTTTTAAGACCAATAAGAACAGTACCAAAATTATCAAAAGTATATTTTCTAGGTTTAATGTAGGCTGTTCTTCTTACATATTTTGTTGAGAAAGCATCTGGTTTTATCTCTATGTTTTTTACTATAACATTTGGTTCGGAGAAAAATGGTTCTTGTCCTTTTATTCCTGTTAAGCTTCCTGGTGTGGTTCCAATTAAATAAGCATATAAATTAATATCATTCTCTTCTATTAAACTAGATTTAAGTACAACGGGCTCATAGGATTTAACATTAACGATTATTGATTCTCCTGTAAATCTTTCATTAAACTGGGTATCCTGGGGTAAATCAGCTTGTGAAATATCTGTCTTAACATTAGAGACAAGTTCTATTGCATAAGAAAATGGAGAAATAACTACTAAAAAGATTAACATTAGTGACATTAGTCTTTTTTTATTCATTTTAGTTCTGGTTTGTTAATTGTTATGTTCTCCAGGTTTTCATAAATATTTGAAATTGCACTATAATCAGCTGGTAGGTTTGAAACACGCGTATATAGTATTATTTTTTCTGCTTTTTCCAAGTCTTTTTTATTTAATTCAAATTCTACCGAGCCACCACCCTTTACTATGCTATTCAATACCTGTTTGCCTGTCTGAACCTTAACACATTCTTCTTTTGTTGCACCTAATAACCCAAGTATATTCCTTTGAGGAACTTGCACACATTTTTCTACTTCTTTTGAAGGCACGTCAATATTAAAATTGCTATTATCGATTACATAGGAGCTTATTTTATATGAACCTGGAATAAGTTTTATTTTATTAATTTCAGATGGATAAACAAAATTATTTACGAAATTCTTATCTTTGTTTTCTAGCAAGAAGAATATTTGTTCAGTCGGATTTGGGGTTCTAATAAGGCCTTTATCTATAATTTTAACATCAACATTTTTATCATAAACCCTATCCATTATTATTGTAGCAGAGCTTTCTTCATTTGTAGATATGAAATTCTGCCCCCTGTTAAATCCTTGTTTATCTGCATATACAATTGCATTAATACATGCTGGTAATCTTGCAGTTAATTGACCTTGTTCATTTGTTCTTCCTGCATCACAAACAGTATTCAAGCACTTAAATGAAACAGATGCGTTAAAAACTGAATTCAAAGAATTATCCTGTTCAGGTGTTAAGGTATAAATTGTAACTGGATTTCCCCTAGCTTCACAAATTTCCTTATTTGTATTAAATGGCTCTAAGGTTCCTAATTTATTCTCTTTGGGTTGATTATGTTTTATTATTACTTGGATAGGAAATTGGAATAAATACCCATTATCATCTATGGTTATTAAAACAGGATACTTAATATCATAGATAAAATTATACTGATTTATACAAAGTAAGGATCCAAAAAATGCTGCTGGTCCTGTTCCTGTAGACTTGCTAAACTGATCACTCTGCATTATATCTCCCTCACTTGGAAATACATCAATAAAAGTCGGCCAATTTTCAGAATAAAGAAGCTCTACATTCAAACTCCTATAAGATCCCCTTAATGCATCCCATTCAAAATATTTACGAGAAGAGTCTTTTAAAGAATAACTAGTTCCTTTAACCTTAATAAATGGAATATTCTCGGATAATGCTTGCTTAATATTATCTACTATCTTGCTTTTAGACCAAACTTTTACATTACAATCAAAATCTGTTGAACTAAATGGTATACTATCCCCCAACACTAAAGTATCTATGGTCTTTTCTTCTAAAAAGTAATCTGAATTTTCTTTATCCAATATTTCTTTTGCTATATTATAAGATTGGCCTAGATTTGAATCAACTGAAGAAGCGAATGATTTTAGAGAAAATTTATTTCCTTTAACATCAATGTCTACTGGAAATGTTATGTCAACTAACACCTTATTTTCCTTTATGCTAGTTTTTGTTACTGGGTTTTTGTATTTTATACTATATTCTTGGCCTAAATTAGAAAATTCATCTACACATTCTAAAAGATTATTATTGATATAATTAGAAAGTTCATCCTGCATATTTTCTAATGAAGGCACCTGAGTCTTTTGAACGCCATTAGCTGCCTCATAGTTCCAATAGGGGATCCTTAGATTATTTACTATAGCCAATTTATTTGAAAATGGATTAGAACCAGTTAATGGAATATTATCCTCTGGTATGTTGATATAGCCCCCCTGAATACCGAGAATATTAACGCCATTAGCTGCAACTGTTGATATACAGCTTTCAACATAATCACTGACTTTTTTTGCCTGTTCTGGTAAGGTCACTGTTTGCAGGATTTGAACTTTCGACAGATTTTGTGAAATAGCATCCCTATAGTAAAGGCCTAAAATTATCAGAAATAATATAATAATTCCCAATAGGACAAATAGAAAGGCCTGCCCTCTTTTTTGCATGGATATATAAAGAATTTAAGAACTATAAAAACATTGTGATGAATGGGCCCAGCAGGACTTGCACCTGCGATTTACACCATTTTGAAAATATTTCGTCAAGGTGTCGTCATAGCTGCTAGACCATGAGCCCAAAAGCCTCTGGCCGTATTTGAAACGGCGACCTACTGATATCCTGCTCAATACAAGTCAGTTAAGCTTTAATTTGCTCTAACCGGACTGAGCTACAGAGGCACTAGAAAAACTCAATTAAGGATGTTTAAAAACTTTACTCAGAAACCTATAACCTAGTAACTTCCTTAAATTCACAAACAGATAAAGGATAAACTTTCTTAAGGAAACTTCTTAAGGATTTCTGGGCATTAGTAGAGATAACCTCATCAACAACATCAGTATAATTTAATTTTTTAGTATTTTCAGTAATAAATTCCCTTGTTCTCTGTCTTAAAAGTGTTAAAACTGCATTTTTAGCTTTATTATTTGTTACTAATATAGGTTTAAAAACAAGTTTGATATTGTCTTTAGTATCACAAATAAAAGAATCTTCTATTTTATTAGCATCTTTTCTATTTAACCTTCTAATAAATGCCTGCAACACTTCATAAGAAACTAGTTCAGTATATGCCTTGCCATCTTTAATCTCTGAAATTCTAAAAACCAATTTACTATTTTGTTTTTTTGGATCACCTAAAAGATTCATTAAATTTACACCTATCCTTCTTCCTATTAAAGTGGGTTCTTCAAAAGCAGAAGTCTCGCCTAATATTTCCTCTCTAAATTCTTTAGGTGCTACTATCTGAAACCATTTTTTCTTTTTCTTTAATTGTTTTTGCTGTTTTTGTGCCATTTTAACCTAATAATAATTTGATACTCTCCCTACTATATTTCCAATCTTGGGGTAATTTACCTACACCCCTATAATAGTCTGACAACCTCTTAATCTTACTCTCAGTTAACTGTAAACCTCTTTTAGCAGTCATATCTTTTTTGTTAGTTTCTGCATGCTTAATTATAGCAATGCCCTTGTTAATAAGAGCAGTTAGATCTTCTGGTATTTTTGATTTTATACTATTTTCAGATAATATTTTATCTATTCTTTTTCCTGTAACTACCCTAACAGAAGGTATACCATAAACATCCCTTAAAACAGTTCCTATTTGAGTTGGCGTTTTACCTGATTTAGAAAGTTTAAGTATTAATTGTTCAATCTCTTTTTGATTATATCTTAACCAACTAGGTTTAGCTAGTTTAGAAGGTTTTTTACTCCCATGATTCCCGCGTTTTCCTGAATGCATACGTGCCATTTTTTTTATATTAATATACCGAGAAATAGTTTAAATTTCTGGTATAAGCAAGCCTTTAACCGACTTATCCTTGGAATTTTATTAAAACTGTGTTTATAAGCTTTACGTAGTTTCAACTACAACAAGATTCTTGCCACTTCTTTTAGCCAGATATAAAGCCTTATCTGCTTTCTTAATTAAAGAATTTACATCACCTGATTTATACTCTGTTACACCTGCACTTAATGTTCTGCTAAACTTTTTATTATCTATATTAAAAATATGCTTCATAAATTGTTCTCTAATCTTATTTGCTACTAATTTAGCTCCACCGATCTTAGTTCCTGGTAAAATAATAACAAACTCCTCTCCACCATATCTGCACGGAACATCAACTTTTCTAAGATTCTTTTTCAAAATTTGTGCTAATGTTCTCAAAACCAAATCACCGGCTAAATGTCCATAAGTATCATTAATACTTTTAAAATTATCAACATCAACTACCATAATAGAAAAATCATTCTTATATCTTCTTTTCTTTTTTTGTACTTCTCTATTAATCGATTCTAAAAGATATCTTCTATTATAAATTCCTGTAAGGGGATCAATTGTGTTTTCTTTTATAATTAAATTTGTATAGGTCTCATATTTTACGAGGATAAATATAACTAAAATTCCAAGGATAGTAACAAAAAATATTGCTATCCTAATTAGACCTTCTGATATTTTATTATAAAAAAATAATAATAAGAGTGTTAGGATAAGGTAAAGTGAAATAATTGTGCTAATCCTTCTTAGAAATTTTAACATTAAATTGAATTATCTTTCTTATTTAAATAAATAGCTAACTGAATATAAACCAAGAATGCCTTGACTTTACAAAAATATTTAAACACATAAACTTAACTTTAATTTTAATGGTGAAAGGCAGAGATTTGAAGTTTAACAAAAAACCTAAATTACCATTAATTTTATTAAAAATTGGATACGTTCTTCAATGGATAATTATTTTATATGTGCTGTACTTAGTTCTAGAAATTATACCTACCACTGGAGCTGCTAGGGCACAAGATGTACTTGTCTTATCTATATTACTTTTAGGATTGATAGTGTCGGTTTATTTAATTATGGTGTATGTTGGTGTAGGGATAGCGGGGTTGTTCAATGTAAGTTACAAAAATTTTTTTATTGGTGAAAGAAATATGTTATTGCTGCATATTTTTTTGCCGTTAATTTTCACAGTTATTTTTCTGAAACTGTTAGGATTTGACGGTTATTCTAGCTTCGGATTATTCTTAAATAAAATAGGAAGGACTGGAAGATTCTTGATTGTTTTGGCATTAGGCATATTTCTTATCTTATTTCCAAAATTAAGAAATAAACATATTGCAAAAAAATAGTTCTAATAAACTACAAATTTTCAACATAATCTTCCTGTTTAAATAAATAGCCCCGGGAAGATTCGAACTTCCGCCAACGGATCCAAAGTCCGCTATCTTACCAGATCTTTAAATCTCTTGGCCACTAGACGACGGGGCTTTTTGGTAGATTAACAATATAAACCAATTTTAAAAGCTTTATTGTTCCTTCTTTCTTTTATATCTACCTCTTCTCTCTACAAGTTCAAGTCTATTAAAAACCTTACTAGAATTCTCACTTTCTTTATAGCCTTCAATTACATCTTCAAAGGAATTAAAATGAAGATAATGTTTGCTTTCTATTGCTTGTTTAAATAAATGTAAATCAATTGCTTTATCTTCCTCCCTATTGGAAACAAAGCCTAGACCAAAATCAATAAAATAAACTTCCTTGTCTTTAAGTATCATATTAGAGGTTGTTAAATCCCCATGAATTATACTAGCATCATGTAAATTAGCTATTTGTTTACCTATAGAAATGCATATTTCTTTTCTTTCACTTTGCTTTAATTTATCAAATATATCCCTAAGAAGTTTACCTTTAATAAAATCCATAAAAATACTTTCATTACTAAATTTATGTATTTTAGGAACAGGAATAAAACCAGATGCTTTTTCAATAAGTTTGGCTTCTTTTTTTGTTCTAGAATTTCTAAGCCTTGAATCTATCTCTTTAATCCTGTATTCTTTCCTTATTCTTTCTTTGATAAGTAAATTTCCATCTTTCTTAAGAACTGCCTCTGCACCCTGAGCAATTACTTCCATTTTAAAGCTTAAATCCTTTAGGTAATTTTCCCTGGAACTTTTTCATAAGCTTATTTAAGTCACCAGGAGAACTTGTGCCTTTCATTAACTTTATTAGTTTTTTACTTTCCCTATAATGCTTTAATAGTTCCCTGACATCGCTTGAAGAAACGCCTGCACCTTTTGCTATTCTCTGAATTCTATTACCTTCAGTTAAAATTTCTGGGTCTTCAAGTTCTTTTTTAGTGCAACTATTCATTATCTGCTTCCACCTTTCTAGTTTTTCTTCTTGTACATTTAACATTTCTTTAGGAATATTTATGCTACCCATTCCAGGAATCATTTCAACTAATTTACTCAAAGAACCCATTTTTTTCATACTTTGCATTTGCTCATATAAATCAACAAAATTAAACTCACCTTTCAGAAGCTTTTTACTCATCTCTTCGGCTTCTTTTTCAGAAACAACTTCTTTTGCCTTCTCTAACAGAGCTTCTATATCGCCCATTCCAAGAATTCTTGAAACAAAACCTTTTGGATTAAATGTTTCTAGGTCATCTATTTTTTCTCCTAAACCAATAAATTTAATTGGGGCTTTAACAACAGAGCATGCAGATAATGCCCCTCCGCCCTTTGCTGTACCATCTAATTTAGTTACGATTATTCCTGTTATATTACAGCTCTTATGAAATTGTTCTGCTTGTGTCTTTGCTGCCTGCCCTATATCTGCACTTATAACTAAAATCCTTTCATCAGGCAGTATTCTTTTATTTAAACCCTCAATTTCCTCTATTAAATCCTTGCTTAATGCATCCCTTCCAGCTGTATCTATTAATAAAATATCAAATTTAGAAAATTCCTTTTCATATTCATTATAAATTTTAATTACATCCTTTTGTTTCTTATCAATAAAATAGAGTATATTAGCTTGCTTAGCTACTTGCTCTATCTGATCCATTGCAGCTGGTCTATGAATATCTAGGCCTAAAGCAGCGACCTTGTAACCCCTTTTAGCATAATACTTTGCTAATTTACCTATGGTTGTTGTTTTACCAGAACCGAATAAACCAACAAGCATTATCTTAAATGGCTTCTTTTTCTCAATTACGATCTCTGATTTTTCCTCGCCTAAAAATTTAACAAGCTCTTCATAAACAATCTTTATGATATGCTCTTTCTGAGAAATTCCTACTGAAGACTTTTCATTTAATGCCCTTTCTTTTATGCTTTTAGTTAAATCGAATACGAGCTGTACATTTACATCAGATTGCAATAGGGCTTTTTGTATATCTTTAATTAATTCATTTATTGTTCTTTCATCTAAAAAAACTGCTCTGGCTATTTTCTTTAATGTTTCTTTCAAAGAGTTACTTAAGTTATCCAAAACCATGAAAATTCTGCTGTAAAATACGTTTATAAACCCTACTAAAGACCGATAGAAGCAACAATGTCATCAGGGTTAAATTCCTTAAGATCACTATAGTTTTGGCCTGTTCCTAGGTATAGTATTGGTTTTTTTAATACGTAAGAAATAGATATTATAGCCCCACCTTTTTCATCAACATCGCTTTTAGTTAAAATAATACCATCTATGCCTATTGCTCTATCAAATGTTTCAGATTGAATTACACAATCATTTCCAGTAATACTTTCACCAACAAAAATCTTAAGATCTGGCTTTGCTACCCTTACAATCTTCTCCATCTCTTGTATGAGATTAGTATTGCTATGCATTCTACCGGCTGTATCTATTAAAACAACATCTAGATTCCTAGCTTGGGCATGTTTTATACCATCAAAAGCAACAGCTGCCGGGTCTGCACCATAGTCATGTTTAATTACTTTAATCCCCAATTTATTGCCATGTTCTTCCAATTGCTGTATTGCTGCTGCTCGCCATGTATCTGCTGCAACCATAACTGCACTTATATTTTTCTTTTGGAGCATATAAGCTAATTTTGCTATTGAACTTGTTTTACCAGAACCATTTATCCCAAAGAATAGAATGACGTACGGTTTATTTTTCTTAGCCTTTATTCTCTTTAAAATATCAATACTTTCAACATTAAATAGTTCTCTTATACTTGTTTTTAAACTATTAACAATACTAATTTCTATTTCATTTCTCTTAATTGGAACATTAACTAATCTTTCTTTTAGGTCTTTCTTAATCTTTTCAATAACCTCAACAGCTACATTATTCTCTAGCATAGCCACTTCTAAATCCCAAAATAATTCATCAAATTTTTCTTCTGAAATCTTTTTAGTGGTTATCTTTTCTGTTATTAAGCCAAAGAACCCTTCTTCTTTTCCAACAACTTTTTCTTTTAATTTGGAAAAGAACCCTTCTTTTTTATGAGTTACTTCTTCTGAAATATTATGTTTTTCTTCTTTTATTATACTCTTTTTAGTTTCTAGAACCTTTTCCTTTCTTTTCGGTTCTTCTAACTTAGGTTCTTCTTTACTTTCCGGCAGTTCTTCTACTTTTTTTGAGAAGAAAGAAACTGCAGATTTTAGCTTTTCTTTAAGGAATTTAAACATAGGGTTAAAGCTTAAAGATTATTTATAAAAGTTACTAAGCCGGTAGTTTATTTTTAGGTCTAGCTTTTTTGAGAACTTCTTCAGCATAAACACCTGTTATTCCTACAATACCTTCTTTGACAACATTAAGTGCTCTTTCTGTTCTTTTCTGTAGATCTTCAGCTGCAGCACCAAAAAATTCAGATGCTCTTGCCATGTTATACACGCTTGCAGTAAGAAGCAAATTAGTTTCTTTCATGGCTTTTTCTACTTCCAGTCCTTCTCTTCTTATCATTTCTATTTTAACAGACCCGACATACTCCTCTTCAATGACATTGAGCACATACCAAAGCTTATCTGCTGCAACAATTTCATCAAAATAACTCTCTAATTTTTTCCTAAAGGCTGAATAATAAATACTATTACCATATACATCCATTAGTCTATCAAAGAACTCTGGAATTTCTTCTCTTTTCATATCTTTGAAAAACTCAAAAATACCTTGATTTTCCATAATTATAATCAAAACCTTATATTTATAAGATTAACGAAGCAACTTTTTAACAACCAAGGTAGCATAACTTCCAGGATCTAATGAAAATTCAAGTACAGCTTTTAGTTTTCCTTTATTCAATTCATCTTTTCCATAATTATAATTAAAATCATAAACCTCTTTTATCAAGTCTCTTTCATTGCCCTCGGAGCTTATTTCAGGCATTTGTTTGATAAGAAAATCACTTAATAAAATTCCTTCTTCTTTAATTATATCCTCATAAATTTTCTTAAAATCTCCTTTAAGCTCTGTTAGAAAACCAATAATAGGAACTTTTCTATTTTTAACAACCTCATTAGAAAATATTAATTTACCATAATCTGTATTTATAAAAAATGGTTTTTTATAAACGGGATTAAAATAATTAAAAATTGCTTTATTAAACAAACCACTTTGGTAAGAATTTATATAGAACCTTAATACTCTTTTACCTTGGCTTCTTAGTGCGCCAACATAATCCCTACCATTAACCCTTAAATTTGCCAGAGAACATGCTTTATCAAATTCCTTCTTAATTAAAGCACAACCTATTTCAGAATTTTTCATGCCAAACCTTTGTTCATCATAATAATTTTCAATATATCTTATCTCTAGCTTAGCTTTAGAATCCAAATTCCTTACAATAATTTTAAATTTATTCCCTTTTAATTGCCCTAGTTTTAGTCTCTCTTTACCTTTTCCTATAAATTTTAATTTAGTATCTTTAATCTTAAGATTTTCAACATGTTTTGGGTTTATATTATAAATAGAAATGTACTGCCTTGTTATCGCATTCTTGTCCTTATTACCTGCAATATTAATATACTTTTGATTTATTCTTAGTTTATCTGCAATTTTCTTTACAATATCCTTAGTTGCCCAGTTCTTCTTTTCTAATAAAAAATAATTAAATTCTCCTCCATCTAACACTAATTTTGGAATTTCTTCTACAATAAAGTCTTCTGGAACCTGTTTAAGCTTATACATTTTAAAAACCCTAAACAAATTAGTATATAAATAGTATACCCAAAAGAATATATTTTCAAAGATAAAAAATGTTTTAAAACAAAGTCAAGTTAGTTAGAATATGGGAGATGTTATTATAACCTATGAAACCCTTTATGAGATATTCCATAGAGAGAAAAATAGACCTGAATTGCAAAGACTAGATGCTACCTTTTTCAGTGATGCTTTAAACTACCTTAATGAAAAAAAACGTATCCTAGAATCGCAAAGTAAGCAAGAAAGCTTATTCGCCCAGGCTGAATCCAGTAAAACAAAAAAACAGCTTGAGAATATAAATAAAATTCTTAGAGACATTTACGAAAAAAGGGAGAGAAAAATAATTGAAATGGCGCTATTTGCTTCAAGAGTCAGTGAAGAAAATATCGACTTATCAAATATGCTGCCGGAAGAGGTTGAAATTTTTAAGAGTTTTACCAAAATCTTAAATCGCTATAGGTCTGGAATACTAATTAATTTGCTATCTTTTAAAAAACCAGAAACTAATGGTTTTAAACTAGAAGAGGCAAAAGAAATAAATACCAGTTTTAAGATCATTGCAAAGAGGGGTTATAAAAGGGTAAAGATTATAAACCCAATTTCAAGCTTTGTTGGAACAGATTTAAAGGTTTATGGCCCTTATAATGGGAGTGAAATTGTAGAACTTCCAGAAGATGTGGTAGAGCTATTGTTAAAGAAAGAGAAGGTAGTATTAAATGAAGATTCCTAAAACAGTAAGGACATATTGCAAATATTGTAAAAAGCATACTGAGATGACTATTAGTTTAGCTAAGAAAAAAGAAAGGGGTTCTTTAAAGCGTGGTTCTATTAACAGGGCAAGAAAAAGGGGATTGGGAAGGGGATTTGGTAATGTTGGAAAATATGGCTCAAAGCCCGCTATTTCAAAATTTAAAAGAACCGGGGCTAAGCAAAGTAAAAAGGTTGATTTAAGATACAAATGCAAGGTATGTAATAGAACCATTGTACAAAATTATGGAATAAGGATGAAAAAGGTAGTTTTAGAATAAGCAAAACTTTTTAAATAAAGTATTTTCTAATCCACTCATCATAGGGGGTTTAAAATGGAATTAGTTGAGCCTACGAGCAAATTCATAAAGGTTAGATGTACTAAATGTAAGAATGAACAGATAATATTTGGTAAACCTTCAACAATAGTACATTGTTTGGTATGTGAAAAAGTATTGGCTGAGCCAAGCGGTGGAAAAGGAAAGATCAAGGCTAGAATATTAGAGGTTTTGGAATAAATATGTTCTTTAAGAAGAAAGGATTACCTGCAGAAAGTGAATTAATTCTATGTACTGTTAAGAAAATATTACCCAACGCTGTTTTTGTAAATATTGATGATTATGAAAACCTAGAAGGAATGATTCATATCTCTGAAATTGCTCCTGGAAGAATAAGGAACATAAGAGACTATGTAATCGAGGGAAAGAAAATTGTCTGTAAGGTGCTTAAGATAAATAAAGAAAAGCAGCAAATTGATTTATCACTAAGAAGAGTTTCTATTTCATTAAGAAAGGAAAAAAATCAGCAGACCAAGCAGGAAGAAAAGGCGGAAAAAATACTGGAGTTTCTTGCAAAAAAACTTAATATAAGTCTTGAGGAAATTTTTAAAAAAATTGGCAACCAAATAATCGAGAACTATGGTTCTTTAAGTTTTTATTTTCAAGAACTTATTAATAATGAAGAATTAATAAAAGAAATAGATCCAAAATTTCAAAAGGACCTATTAGATATTGTTAAAGAAAGGATTAAACCGCCCGAAGTTAATTTAAACTGTAAATTAACCTTAATAAGCATAAGTCCAAATGGTATTGACTTAATTAAAAGTGCAGTAAATGATGCCTGGAAAGTTGCTAAAGAAAAAAAATATAATATAAAGTTTCAGTACATAAGTGCACCAAATTACATGCTTAAAATAACTGCAGAAGACTATAAAAAAGGAGAAAAGGTATTGGAAGAGGTAGCTAGTCTTGTAGTTTCAAACATTAAGAAAGTGGGCGGGGAAGGTAACTTTATAAAACAATGAATAAAATACTAAGGTGTAGTAAATGCGGGGATTATACCTTACAAAATAAATGCCCTAAATGTAATTCAGATTGTTATTCACCAAAACCAGCTAAGTTTTCACCTGAAGATAAATACGGGGAATATAGAAGAAAAGCTAAGGAGATTAATAATGACCTATAAAATAAAAATGCTTGAAAAAATTAGTTTAAGAAACCCGATTATGATAGAAGGTCTTCCAGGTATAGGCAATGTTGGAAAGGTTGCTGCAGATTTTATTATTGATTCTTTAAAAGCAAAAAAATTCATGGAGATTTATTCCTATAATTTTCCTCATGCTGTTTTTGTAAATGAGAAAAATATGGTAGAACTTCCAATAATAGAACTATATTATAAAAAACTTAAAAACCAAGACATAGTAATACTTGCTGGTGATGTACAACCTATTGATGAAGTCTCTTGCTATGAGTTTTGTGAAAAAGTATTGGATATATTCCAGGAATTTAAAGGTAGTGAGATAATTACTATTGGGGGTATAGGACTACAACAAATACCTAAAGAACCAAAAGTTTATTGTACAGCTAATACTAGAAAAATTATTGATAAGTATAAATCAAGGAATTTAAGTAATAATATCTATGGTGTTGTTGGCCCTATTATTGGTGTATCTGGTTTATTGGTAGGCTTAGCACAATTAAGAAATGTACCTGCAATGGCCCTGCTTGCAGAAACATTTGGACATCCAAGCTATCTTGGGATAAGGGGCGCTAGGGAAGTTCTTAATGTTTTGAATGAAAAATTAGATATGAAGATGGATTTAGGCAAATTAGACGAAGAGATAACTGAAATAGAGAAACAGATTAAAACTAAAACTAAAGAATTTTCGCAACTACAAGGTAAAAAAGAAAAGAAAAATGAGACCAATTATATTGGTTAAAAATCCTTAAGGCTTTTTTGTTCTTTAATTTTATGAGCATTATCTAATTCAACAGAACCATAAACACCATCATAACCAGGATTAATTTTCAATTTATTTTCCCTATTCAATAATACTACCCGAGCTAACCTCTCATCAATAACTTTCTTTAAATCTTCCAAAGAAACACTTAATAAAATATTAAACTCACTATCAAAATTTTTAATTAATAGGTTATATATTTCCCAAACCTTTTTCGAACCTAGTTGCTTTAAACCATAAACAGCTGCTATTAACTCTGTTAAAGGAATTAAACGTCTAAATGAAACTGCATTTTTTGGTTCATACCCATCTGGTTTCTTTGCTAGTTCTTCTATTCTTTCTAAAACACCTACTGTTAAAGGTGCTTTACATTTTGGACATATATTATTTAATTTCAAAGCCTCTTTAGGATCAAGAAAAACATTACAATTTCTATGGCCTGTGAAATGATACTTACCATAACCTGGATCGGTTTCTATTGTTCCTTTTAATCCATTGCCTGTTCTTATGGCATTAATTATATCTTTATATCTTAAATCACAATCAAATATTGTAGCTTCTCTTCCTAATCTCCAAGGCCAAAAAGCATGAGAGTCACTAAAACTTACTAAATTTATATCTTCATCCAAACGCCAAAGCATTGGAGGGTCTGCACTCATTCCTGTTTCAACTGCATGTATATATTTTGTTTTTTCCTGAAAACACTCTTTAAGAGAATCAAAACCTGATTTACTCCCAAATGCCCCGAAAAAGGGAGTCATCACGTGAGCAGGAATTATTTCTATATCCTTGCTTATACTATTCATCATATCAACTAGTTCAATACTTGAAAATCCAAAAATAGGCCTACCATCATAATCAAGTCTTCCTTTTTTACTTAAAGCAGCTATAATTTGATCAGAAACTTCACCATTTGGAGAGAATATTAAATGATGAATCCTTCTGCCTTTGCCTCCTTGAGAGTACATTAAAGATATTTCTGTTTGCCAAAGAAAAGGATAACCCGTTTTTGTTCTTAAAATTCCATGTTCATCTTCTGTTAATTTTTGTTTTATCTCTTGATTCCATTTTGGATGCTGCATATCCCCAGTACCTAAAAGACTAAGACCTTTAACCCTTGCCCATTTTTCAAGATTTTCGATATTTATGTTCTTACTACAAGCCCTTGCATATCTTGAGTGTATTTGAAGGTCAGCAATTATTTGCATGAAGATTTCTACAAATTAAGAATATATAAAGATAATTAGAAAATAAAATCTATTTAGAAAGATTGGTATTATCATTTATATTTCCAATACATAAATCTTTAGTAACTGGATTTCTAATTTGATTACACAATCTTAAATCTTTCCATACTAAACTGAGCTTATGATAACAGTCATCTGCTCTAACCCAATTTGTAGCTTTCTCACATATCTTTGGATCATTTCTATTAATTGCCTTTTTACCTAAACAAATACCGTCATCATAAAATTTACAAGTCATAACTAAAGATATAAGATAAACCAATAATATAATAGTTAAAATAATAGTGACAAATAAAAAATATGAAAGTGCATTGGAGTTATTATGAAAAAAATAATAAAATAACGATACTATTATAAAAATAGATATTCCTAAAATAAAATAAATTATAGAAACCCCTAACTGTGTCCACCCATCTATACCAAATCTAAGATCTGAAAAATATAATAGGGGATCAAATATAAAAATAGCTAACCCGAGAGCTAAAAATACACAAAATGGAGTACTTAAAAGAAAGCGAATTAGGCTTAAAAAATTAAAGCTTTTCGAATTTATTTTTGCTTCTAATCTCTTAAGGTAAAATAAAAATATTATTGAGATGAAAATAGAATTAGAAATTATAAATAGGTAGTCAATTAATGTGTATGATTCTAAACTTTTAGATTCTAACCCCAAAATGAATATTAATCCACTTAAGATTAATAGAAGAAAGACCACTAATCCAATTTTCCATCTAAACTCAGATCCCATTTTGGTATATACATAAAATCTATTTAGAAAGCTGGATGTTCAACTGTAAATGATTTTGTAACAGAATCTTTATAGACATAAGTTAATCTTATTCTAAATGCATCATTAAAGGCGCTTTCTTGCAATGAACCTGTATCAATATCGCAGCTTACTGTTCTCTTGCCACTTATTAGATCTACAATACCCTCAGAAGCATCATTCATTTGCCTGCATTTAACATTTAAGGTTCCTGAAACAGAAGCAACGAAGACTCTTAAACGATCTTTCTTATCTTTTTGCTCATTACATTCTGTTGTAAAGGTTCCGGGTTCATAAACATCCCCACTGCCTTTCTTCTCTATATCAAACGTTAACTTTACTTTATTATTTCCCCCGGGTCTTTGTCTTGCATTTGTTACTTTAACAGGTGCTCCTGAATCTTCTATTTTTAGATTATCATTATCAGTCTGGCATAAATCTTTAGCCTCTCTTTTTGCAGTATTCTTCTTTACACATACCTTTGATGCTACCCTAGTTTCATATTGATAACAAACATCCGCCCTCATCTCTACATCATAATCTGTGTCTAATTTGGGTCTATATTTTGCCTTACCAAATGAAAGCTCTTGTTGCTCCCCAGTTTCTATTCTGTTTCTTGATTTGGAAGTACCAGCTAAGGAATAATCACTCTTTGAATTTAAAGAAGACATCTGGAATTGATCCTTAGAAATACCTTGTAAAGTAGCTACAATTCCGCCTTTAGGTATATCATATTCACCTAAATTTTTTGTTAATATTGTAATTGAAAATTCATCTTGGTTGTCATCTAAAACCTTTGCTTGTGGCTCATCTTTAATAAATGATAACTCCAAGCCTTTTTCTCCACCTACAAAAACACCAGAACTTGTCTGCGTTTGAGTTGTACATCCTATTACAAAAACTGAAAGTAATAAAATAAAAAATATTATAGCCTTCTTTTTCATACTATTTTGTAATTAATATCCTCATTTATAAATTTTTGGTTGCTCTACTCTAAAAATATTTCTAATTTACTTATGTCTAAATTATCTATTCTGGGTATTATTTTTACAGTATTTGCACCATTTTTAATATGTCTTGTTATTACCCTTTCATAATCTAATTTATCTGTATCAATGCTTATCTCATCTTCATTTATTGTCACCGATAATTTTTTATTTCCGCTGCCCCTAAATTTAATTTTTAATGTAGCATCTAAATTGCCACCATCTAATTTATCAAAATCATTATCCGATACATCGAAGCTGTATTTAGGATAATCTGCTGCACTTGTTTCTAGTACAAATTGCGCCCCTTCAATAGAATAAGTTCCTTTATCTATAGAAAACTGAAGCTCATTTGTCCCCGTAAATAAATCTGAATTACTTATATCTATATTACTAACACCAGCATCACATCTGATATAGGTATTTGAAACCGGTTTTTTATTAACCGTTATCTTTAATATGTCTGGTGTTGTGCTTGGGTTTATACAATTTACAAAATACTTTAATGTTGTTCTCTTAAGATTATTTCTTTCTGAGCCAGTTAAGGTTACAGGAACAACAAATTGTTTATTTTCTACCTTAACCTTTTTTATTAATTGTACATCACCTAGCTCATAATAATTCTTAACAAAATAATTTACAGATGTAGAAAACTCTAATTTATTATTTTTTCCTAGATTTGTTTTAGGTAATTCTATTGGTAAGTCATTTGCATTAACCTCGCCCTCAAAAATATCATTATTATTTAATTTAACAACTAGATTACCCCTAAAATTCTTAACTACAAATAACAAACTTGCTGAGTCTAATTGATCTAGATTATTAATATTAAAGTAGTAGGTTTTTGGATTATCTGAAAATGCAGTTTTAGAAACATAGGCTGATGTTGCAATGGTTGTAATATCCCTATCTATTCCAGAGCTTAAATAAATGTTCGCTATATTTTTTTTAACAGTTCCAGAGGAAGCTAATGTTACAATCCCGGGACTTTCTGATAATAAAAGTCCCCTAGAAACTCCACTCTCTCTAGAAACATTACCCTCTCCTTTTAACAATGCTTCTCTTTCAGCAGGTGGAATTAGTATAAGGTAAACAAGTATAAAAAGACCTGTTAAAAGAACTAAAGTTGCTATTGCTACGCCATCACTCTGGGCTTTTTTCTTCATTCTCATGTTTTATTATAAAAAGGGTATATTTAATAATATTTATAGTTTTCTAATCAGACGAGTTTGTTGAGTCCTGATATTTTTTCGCATCTTCATCTGAACATCATCCCTCAGCCTATCCCATAATTTAAGTTACTTTTTTACTAAAGAAGAAGAAATTTTCCAAAAGAAAAAAGTTTATATAGTAAATACACTAGGATTAGTGTATAAACTAAAATTGGTTAATCGATAAAATGGCAACATTTACAGTTTCAATTTCCAAAGAATTGAAGAGAAAAATAGACGAACACCCAGAAATTAACTGGGCTGAATATCTGAAACAAAGATTTGAAATCATAGTGAAACAGCTTAAAAAAGTTCAAGAATTGAGAATTAAAGGAGAGATATAAAATGGCCTCTATAACTTTATCCCTATCTGAAGAATTGAAAAATGAATTAAAGAGCTTGTCTTGGGTTAATTGGAGCGAAATAGCAAGGGAAGAAACTTTGAAAAAGTTAATTTTTGAGAAGTATATGAAAAATGGTAAGATTTCTGATGAAGAATGGGAATTTTGTGATAAGATAGACTGGCATCCCGTAGATGAACTACCTTTGAAAGAAGAATTTATGAAAAAACTTGAATCTATCAAAAAAGAAAAGCCTATAAAAGTTAAGTCTGTTTCTGATATATTCAAAAACGTAAGGTAGGGAAAATGTATAATATTGAAATAAAGCCTTCTTGCTTAGATAGTATAGAAAAGCTTTGCAAGAAAAATCCTATTTTGAAAAAATCTTTGGAAAAGAAAATGGAAGAAATTGTGCAAAATCCATATCATTACAAACCTCTAAGGTATGATTTAGCCGGCGAAAGAAGAGTTCATCTAATGAAAAGCTTTGTTCTTAAATTTATAATTGATGAAAACACGAAAACAGTTGAATTTATTTTCTTCGGACATCATGATGAGGCATATAAAAGATAAAATGGTTAAAATAATCAAATAAAATGACTGGATATTATCCTTGCCCCTGTCAGAATGAATATCCACGTAAAGCCAATTCCCAATCAAAATGCAAGTAATACACAAAGACCTTAAGAATGGTGAAGTAAAGGTAAAGGTTACTGAAATTGAGGACTTATGGTATTTAAGCCACATAATAGAACAAAAAGACCTAGTAACAGGGAGAACACTAAGGAAGATAAAGATAGGTAAAGAAGAAGACCGATCTGGTTCTATTATTAAAAAACCTGCAGTTTTATCTTTAGAGGTTAATAAGGTTGAATTTAATCCTGAATTAGGTTCATTAAGGGTTTCAGGAATAATAAGAGAAGGTCCTGAAGACATACAAAAAGGTGTTTTTCATACAATAAATGTAGAAAAAAATTCAATCATAACTATAAAGAAAGAAAAATGGTTTAGTTTTCAATTAGATAAACTAAAAGAAGCCTCTAAAGAAACACATTCAAATATTTTAATATGTGTTATGGATCGCGATGAAGCCTTTTTTGCTTTGCTTAAGAAATATGGTTATGAAATTTTAAGTGATATAAGCGGCGAAGTAGAAAAAAAATATGCAAAAGAAAATCTAAAAGAAGGCATGTTTTATGCTGAGGTAATTAAAAAATTACAGGATTATGTTGAAAGATTTAATATTGAAAGACTAATACTTGCATCACCTGCTTTTTGGAAGGAAGATTTATTTAAAGAGATACAGAGAAAAGACATGGGCTTAAGTAAGAAAATAATATTAGCTACATGCAACAACACAGGTAAAAATGGAATTGATGAGGTTCTTAAAAGAGATGAAGTTAAGAGTGTTTTAAAACAGGAAAGGTTGATTAAAGAAACAAATTTAGTTGAAAGATTATTAATGGAGATTTCTAAAGATAATCTAGGTGTTTATGGTTTTAATGAAACAAAAGAGGCAGCAGAAGCAGGTGCAATAGAAATTTTACTTGTAACAGACGATTTGATTAAAAAATTAAGAGAAGAAAACAAATATGACGACTTAGATAATTTAATGAAGATCGTTGAATCTACTGCTGGTGAGATTTTTATTATATCTATTGAACATGATGCCGGTAAAAAGCTTAAAGGTCTGGGCGGAATTGGTGCTATATTAAGGTATAAGCTAAAGTATTAATCTTAATGCAATCTAAAAACTATAAATTTATATAAAGATTATTTAAATTTAATAGATATATTAAAAAAAATGAGAAAAATTATAAGAAGAAGATTTGAAGGTGGCGGAACTACTGAAATAACCACAGGATTAGTTAAGAAAATAGAAGACTCGAAAGATAAAGATATTTCTTACTTGTTAATTAGGGGAGAAAGGGGTTTGGAGTATGTCGAATTCCCAAGAAAATTTTCCAAACAGGAAAGTGATGCAATTACGGGTAGTAGAGTTGAATATTCCAAAACTTCAATCCCAGTTATTTCCATAAATGCATTTGATACTGGAGTACAATTAGATTTTAAATTAAAATTCTTAAATGGACCCAATAAAGACCTAATATGGAAAGTGGAAGGAAAGGAAGTAAAGAAAGTGATGAGGAAACAACCGAGATATTTAGAACCACCATCACTAATAGATCAACTAAAAGATGTGGGTAAAGAATTATTGGATATGTATAGATTTTTAAGGAACAAGAAATCATAACAGCAAACTAGGAATAGCCTTTAAACCATACTTCATTAATCTTGGTTCCTTCATTAAAAGTTTAAATAAAAATTTTGTTGGAAAATCTCTATCATTAGTTTCTACAATATTCTTTATTTTTTCTTGGGATATTAACCTTAATAGTTCATTATATTCTTTATCACTAAATCTATCCATTGCCTTTCTAATAGCTAAACCCAACCATAAATCTTTACCAAATCTTTTTCTCCATAAACCTTCATAATTTTGATTATTAACAATAGATTTAGTTAATTCCTGTGCACCCATTAAACCATAAATAATCCCGCCATAGGTTGTTGCTTTTACATGCGTTGCTGCATCACCAAGTAAATAGATGTTATTTAATTGAGATTTAACATTAGGATCATATTCTGGAATAATACCAGAAGGATAGTCTATAATCTCATAATTACCTTGTTTTTTTAATTTACTTAATAATTCATTAAAAACTTGATTAACATTTGTATAAGCAACTACACCAGTTCTTGCTATGGTTTCAGATTCAGGAACTAACCAACCAAAACCGCCTAAACCAAGATAAATATCAACAATTTCAGGATCAAATTTTCTTTTTATTCTGGTTTGTGCACCAACAATAAACCTTCTTTTTCCATAAATTCCAGCTGATTTTGCAACCAAAGAAGAGGGTCCATCTGCACCTATTAAATAATCAGCCTCATTAACTTCATTATTAATTTTAACCTTAAGTTTACCATTATTTTCTAAACCATTAAATTTGCTCTTTAAATGTAATTTAGCGCCGGCATTTACAGCTTCTTCTGTAATATGCTGATCAAATTTACTTCTATCAAAAACAATATCCTTTTTTCTTAATTTAAAATATAATTCATTATTATCCGGAGAGATTATTCTATAAGTAGTAATCTCATTCATAATGAGAGACTTATCTAGGTTAATTACCTCAAGTAAAGCCCCTGTTGTAATTCCGGTGCATTGTATTGGAATGCCTACTACAGAATGATCTTCATATAGGTTTACCTTATAACCTTCCTTTGCCAGTAAATAAGCTGCATGGCTTCCTGCAGGACCTGCACCTATAACTGAAATCATAAGAATAAGCTAAAAAAAGGATTTATAAGCCTAATTGACACAGAATCCATAAGCTTTAAAAGATAACTTAGGGGTTTTTGGATAATGAAAAGGCGTAAGTTTCTTAAGAATATTATTCTTGGCTCTATGGCTGTTGGAACTTATATTGCGAGTTATAATGTCGGAGAGGTTGGATTTTTAGAAGCAATAAAAGCTACTTCAGACCCATTTAAAGCAGAAATAAATAAAGGTGCAAAGAAATTAGATGACTCGCATGCTCATTTTTATATTCCTAAAGATGAATTAGAAATGCAAGTTCTTATAGACACAATACTAAAAAAGGTGGATAGACAAGCAATAACTGCTGAAGATAAAAGGAAAAGCCTCTTAAATTATAAAAATTTAATTAACATTATTGGGAATTATAATAAAAATGGACGTTATGAAATAGAAAATAAGGGCTTAGTTTCAGTTATTAAGAAAGGGGATCTTAATACTGAGATCTATCAATCCCAAGAAATACGTACACTTCAAAGATTTCATATAATTGCTGAGGGATGTGAAAATAACATACAAAATTATCTGGATGCAAGGGATGTAATAGATAAGATACACAAACAAAAGGGTATAGCAATAATAGCACATCCATTTATGGTAGAAAGAGAACCATTTTGGTTTTGGTACCCCGACTCAAAACAAAGAAAATTCCTCGAAGAAGAATTAATACCGAGGTCTGATTCTGTTGAAGTTTTTAATGCAATGAGTTTAGCATATATAACGCTATCAAATTCTAAAATAAAATACTTACTTAAGGAACATAATATAACTATTAAAGGCATAGCAGTAACAGACACTCATCCTGTAGGTATAGGAAAAAGTTTACATCAAATTGGTCGTGCAGGTATTTTATATAATGATTTTAATACAGATGGACTTTCAGATAGGGAAATATTTGAGTTGAAAAGGTTAAGGCTTAAATCGGGAGCTTATGATCTACTTGAAAATTATATAGATCCGGCAACGTTCTTTAAGGTTATAGGGTTAAAATGAATTATCTAATAAAACCAACAAAGAGTAACGATTATGTGATGGTTGTTTCTAGATTGGATAAAAAGGAAATTAAAGAACAGATTGATCATTCGGAAGTTTTGTTTTCAGACATAGATGACACAATTGCCCCAACATATTCTAAAAGGATTGTAATAAAGAACTTCTTTAATCTAAATACTCTAGAAAAACTAGATTTTACCCAATGGTTTTTAAGAAGATTACCAAACTATATATTACATAGAAAGAAAGTTCATACTAAATTATGGTTTGACTATATAGATAGATTTCTAGAGGATAAAGAGATTAAGATTTATAGAGAAGTTATTGAAAAAAGAATTTATCCCGGTGTTAAGGAAACTTTTAATCTTATTCCAGATACAGTAAGGAAGGTTTTGGTAAGCAGGAATACTAGGAAAGTAGTTGAGACTTACCAGAGCATATTAAATTTTGATGAGGGATACTCTTTAATGCGTAATAAAGCAGATGCAATTAATTCATATAAAAATAAAAGACGGTTTGTTGTTTTTGGAGACTCTACAGAAGATGGTGATCTACTAAACCCATTAAGGGATTTAGGTTCGTGTCTTGGAATATGGGTGGCTGCTTCTAAAAGTGAACTGAATGAACAATACGACATTAACATTGGTAAAAATTGGAAAGGCTTAGAGGCTATATTAAGAGGGTCATAACTAAACCTGAAATAACCGGTATAAAAATATTATCATTAAAAATAATTAATTCAGACTCATTTATTGATTCAATTACCATGGCAACAAAACTTCCTAAAAAACCTACTAATAATGGAACAAAAAAATAAGTTGCTAATGTAGATAATATTATTGCCGCTATTGTACCCTCTATATTTTTAATACTAAAAGGATTTTTTATCTTACCAAAATATCTTCCTATAATATGTGAGAAAGAATCACCAACAGCTAAAATAGCGATTGAGGCCATTGCAATATTTTTATCAAATAATATAAGTGCAAACAAAGTTCCCAGCATATACGTTAAAACTCCTTTACCTGGAAATTTTTTAACATCCTGTTCTCTATCAAATCTTTTTAACATATAAGTTATAAAAGGGATTTTATAATTAATGGAGACTAAAGAAATAATCAGCCCTATAGCGATTATAAATAAAATAAAATAAGATCCAAGTAAATCTAAATAAATTAAGAATATCAAAAATAAACCAAAGAAAATATGAAATACTTGTCTTCTTACTTCTAATATTTTTAAAAGATCCATTAAATATATTATAGATTAATCAGTTTTTAAGATTTATGGAACCCCCATAGTAAAAATCTATATAAACAAATAAATCTGATTTAAAAATATGAAATTCAGAAGGGCATATAGGGATGCTAAAAGAGTTAAAGATGTTGTAAATATTCTTTTAAAACAGGGTCTTGGCTATAGTATTGAAAAGATGAACCTTAAATCGCATCTTACTTTTGGAAAAAAAACAAAAGATGTTTCAAAAAGGGTTTCAACCCAAGTAAAATTAAGAAAGGCGATGGAGGAACTTGGTGGTACTTTTATAAAATTTGGACAATTATTAAGCATAAGACCGGATTTAATCCCTGAAAGTTATTGTGAAGAATTTGCAAAGCTACAGGACAATGTTAGACCCTTTCCTTATGAACAAGTTAAAGACGTAATAGAAAAAGATTTTAAAAAACCAATACACAAAGTATTTATTCATTTTGAAAAAACACCAATAGCTGCAGCCTCTGTTGGACAGGTTCATATGGCAAAATTAAGAACCGGAGAAACAGTTGCAGTTAAGGTTCAAAGACCAAACATCAACCAAATTTTTGAATCGGATATAGATATACTCTACTATATAGCTAATCTTGCGGAAAAACATATCCCCGAGTTAAAGGACTATAATCCTGTTGCAATAGTGAATGAATTTGAGAACTATACAAAAAGAGAGCTAGATTATAATCTAGAAGGAAAAAATATAGATGTATTTTATAAAAATTTTGTTGGTAGTAAGACAATAAAAATTCCAAGGGTTTTCTTAAGCTACACAAGCAAAAGAGTTCTTACTATGGAGTATATTGATGGGATAAATATTAACAAATACAAGGCTACAAAAGAAGAAAAGAAAAAGATAATTAAAAATCTATTAAGCTGTTTTATGAAACAGATTTTAGAAGATGGTTTCTTTCATGCAGACCCACACCCCGGAAATATTTTTATCTTAAAGGACCATAGAATAGCACTTCTTGATTTTGGTATTGTTGGACAATTGGATGAAAAGCTTAGAAAGAAGGTTGAAGATACCTTAATAGCAATAATAGTTGGAAATAAAGAAGATATTAGTAAACAATTAATGGAGCTAGGTATAGTGGATTATGATGTAAACATAGAAGAACTTCAAGAAGATTTATCAAAATATCTTCGTAATTATTATAATGTTTCTGTAGATAAAATAGATCTAGGTAACCTTTTCACAAGTGTTTTATTCCTTTCAAGAAAATACCATATGAAAATACCAGAAGATTATGTTTTACTTGCAAAGGCTATAGGAACTTTAGAGGGTTTTGCCAGGAGTTATTACCCAGAAATTAATGTAGTTAAAATCTATAAACCCATCATTGAAGAGATCATACTAAAAAGAAAAAGTCCGATTTATATGTTTAATACTTTAAAAAATAATGTTGTTGATTTTGTTGATACTATTAAAAGCTTGCCATATGAAGTGAAAAAAGCATTGATGGTAGTAGAAAAAGGCGAGATTAAACTAGAGGTTGAAGATAGAGACATTAAAAGATTTGCTTTTGAATTAGATAAATCATCAAACAGGATTGCTTATGGTGTAATTTTAGCTTCATTGATTGTTGCATCCTCACTTTTAGCTAAAACAAGCCCTGCTTATCTGTTTGGTTTACCAATAATATCATTAATTTTCTTAGCTATTGCATTATTTATTGCAATAACTTTAGTTATATCTATAGGTAAAGAAGGAGAGGTACTAAAATGAGTAAAATAAAAAGAGGTTTTTATTTTGGTGTAAGTGCTGCTAAAAGAGCTGCAGGGGCATTGCTTAGAAGAGGAGTAAAATCTGAGGGAGCAAAAAAAGCAAGGGTATTAGCTGGAGAGTTAATGAGGGAGAAAAATAGGATAATGAAAGAATATTTAGCACAGCTTCAAAAATCAGCCAGGGAATTTGCCTTATTAACTGAAAGAGAAGCAGCTAAGTTGGCAGTAAGATTAGATAACACCGAAAAGAAAACACACAGAAAAAAGAAAAGAAGAAGATAATCTTTATTTTATGTTAGATCTAATTCTTATAGTAATAGGTATGTTGGGTTTAATAGTCGCATCTATAACCGACATTAAGACCATGGAGGTTCCCGATTGGATAAGTTACTCTATGATAGCATCTGGTTTAGGGATAAGATTAATTTACTCTACTATTACTTCGTCATGGAACTATTTTTTATATGGGGTTTTAGGATTTTTAATATTATTTGTTTTTGGAAATTTAATGTATTATACAAAGCAATGGGGAGGTGGTGATAGTAAATTAATCATGGGCTTAGGTGCATTATTTGCAACAAGTAATATTTATCCAAATTTTTTATTAGGAATAATAACCAACATACTTCTTATAGGTGCTATTTATGGTGTTATATGGGGATTTATTCTCGCTATTAAAAACTGGAAAAACTTTATAAAGGATTTTAAAAGAGAACTTATTAAAAATAAAAAGATTTTAGTTTTTTCTTTAATAACATCCTTAATAGTTATTACTTTGACTTATATTATAATTGAGGACAAATTAGAAATTTTAATTATAAGTTTAATTTTTTTAATAGTTATATTTTATTATTTCCTAACGATGTTTGTAAGATCTGTTGAAAATACTTGTATGTTAAAGAAAATAGCTCCTAATAGATTAACAGAGGGGGATTGGGTGGCTGAAGATATTTATTATAATGGGAAATTAATTTATAACTCAAAAAGCCTTGGTGTTGAAAAGAAACAGATTGAAAAGATTAAAAAATTAAAGAAGAAAATATTAGTTAAGTATGGTATCCCTTTTGTACCTAGTTTTCTTATAGGGTTTATAATAACCTTAATATTTGGAAATTTGCTGTTTAAATTATTAGGCCTACAATAGTTTTATAAATATAAACAACCATAAAAAGATATTAGTGAAATAGGAACAACATAGTGGAGGTTTAAAATGGGAGACATGGAAGGAACTTAGGAGGTTCTAAAAATGGATGATTTTGAAAATTAATTTAAGGAATCCTATAGATATCTAAATCTAAGGTTTCTTTCTTTTCTTCTCTAACTTCCGGTATTTCTTTTTTAATCTTAATCTTGCCATTCAATTTGATAAGTAATTCATCAAGTTCATTATCGGAAATTTTTTGACCTTCCCATCTAAACATTGCTTTATCTCCTTCAGTACGTGGAATCAAATGTATAATAGCATGCGCAACATTTTGTCCAGCTTCTTTTCCATTTGCAACATAAATATTATTGGACCTTAAACCAGTAACATCTGCAACTGCATTTATTATAATATTCGCAACCTTAAATATATGTGAAGTTAGTATATCGTCCATTATATTTGAAAAAGCAATATGTTGTTTTGGAAATAAAAGGACATGACCTTTATTCACTGGATTTATATCAAAAACAGCCATTACCAAATCATCTTCATAAACTATCTTTGCTTGAATTTTTCCTTCTTTAATCAAACAAAAAGGACATTGTTGTTGACTTATTTTAGATACCTCTTCTGGAGGCATTTGAGAAAGAATTTCCTGTATTCTTCTTTGCTGTTCTTCTTCTGGTAAACCAGATAGTTCCTCTTGTAGTTTTGTTAATTCTTCTTCAGTAAACATACCCGAAAACATTTAAATAGGAATAAAAAGCTTTCGTTTGTTTATGATTTCAGTTATTATACCTGCTTATAATGAAGGGAGATACATAGCTAAAACACTTAATTCTATAAAAAAACAGGATTTTAATCATGAGCTTATTGTAGTATGCAATGGCTGTACTGATAATACTGATAAAATAGCTAAAAAATATACAAATAGGGTATTTAATTTAAAAGAAAAAAACGTTTCAAAGGCAAGAAATTATGGTGCGAAGAAATCCAAAGGCGAAATTTTAGTATTCCTTGATGCTGATACTTGTTTAAGTAATAATTGTTTAGAGATTATTAATGAAAGCTTAAATTCTTCTGTAGTTATAGGAACATGTAAAGGTATTCCTGATTCAAAAAAATTAATTTACAGGATTCTTTTAGGCATAAAAAATAGTTTGTATTTAACACCTTGGGTTAATGGAATATTGTTTTGTAAAAAAGATGTTTTCAAGAAGATTAATGGTTTCAATGAAAATATAAAAATAAGAGAATACAGGGACCTTATTAAAAGGGCTTTAATTTATGGTAAATTTACCATGAGCAATGCAGAAGTTATAAATTCCATGAGAAGATTTGAAAAATTAGGTGTTACTAGAATTTCATTATTTTGGTTAAAAAGTTTAGTTAATAAAAAAGAAGAATATAAAGCAGTCAGATGATTATTTTGTAAAGTAACCATAAACAAGTCCTCTATCAATCGCTTTTTTAAATTTTTTGTGATTATTAATTAAAAGATCACTTACTAATTTTTGTATTTGTTTTCCTTCTACATTATACCATTCAATCTCATTTTCAAGCTTTGATTTTTCTTGAAGACATCTATTCGTTGTACAATCTAAAGAAGCTAAAAAAGAGAGCTTGCCAGTAGCCTCTTTCAATTTTGAGTATACCTCATTTTCACTATTTCTTAATCTATTACGATCATTTTCAATGTAATAATTATAATTTAAGTTTACAGTAAAATTTGCAGCTAAAACTAATGCTCCAATTCCAAGCGTTTTTTGAAGTTTATTCATTTTAACCAATAGCCCTTCTAACATCAGTTATTTCTACACTTTCTACACCATCTAAAGTTTTAATAGCCTCTTCTAATGGCTCTGTAGAACCTTTATCTTCGTCCATAATAAAAATACATTTTAAAGCTGTTAGACCATAGCCAATAGGTTCAAACTCTACCCTTCCTGTATCCCCGCCAAATTTCTCTATTTCAGCCCTTACCCTATCCTCCAACGAATCCATATCAGTATCTGGGCTATTTGGCATTACTTTTATTGTTATTACTACCTTTGTCATTTTAATTTGGTCCTTCAAAACCGCAGGAACTACATATATATCTTGTCCCTAATTCCTTACAATGATAACACCTAAGTATCTCTACCTTATCACACTTAGGACATTTAAACCTAGTAGAACCTACTGTATTTGTTAGATCTGTTTTACATGAGGTACATACTAGCTTCATTGCGTTTTGAGAGCTGCTTTAACCGTATATAAAGCTTTTGAAAAACAAGTTTTATAAAACCCCGAGTTTAGTTTTAAGTATGCCCTTATGGTCTAGTCTGGATAAGACAGAACCCTGCGGATTTTTGTAGAAAGGTTCTAACCCCGGTCCAAATCCGGGTAAGGGCGTTAAAATGATAGAATTAATATTTGGATATGTAATAAGTATTATTTCCTTTCTTGGTTACTTTGGAGTATTTATCCTTATGACACTCGAAAGTATGATCTTGCCGGTTCCAAGTGAGGCTGTAATGCCTTTTGCAGGTTATATTGCTTACCAAGGTAAATTTAATCTTTTATTTGTAGTTTTTATTGCAACATTGGGAAGTATCTTTGGGTCATTAATATCGTACTATATTGGTAATTATGGTGGAGAAAAATTTGTTTCAAAGATTGGCAAATACATGTTTCTTAATGAAGAACATCTAATAACAACAGAACAATGGTTCAATAGAAGAGGACAATCTACTATTTTTATTAGCAGATTTATTCCTGTTGTAAGACATTTTATTTCCATTCCAGCAGGTATTTCTAAAATGAATAAATCTAAATTCATTACATACACTTTTTTAGGGGCATTTAGCTGGAATTATATTCTTACTTATGCTGGATTTAAACTTGGAGAAAACTGGAGATTAATTTCAGACTATTCTAGATACATTGATATAACTATTATTGTAGGAATTCTTTTACTTTTTATATGGTATTTATATAAAAGAAAAAAAGAAAAGGCTATTCTAAGTCATTAATCCCTTTTTCTGTAATAACAAAACAGCATTCCGTGTCAGCAATATGTGGCGCATCAATCATTCTTGCAACCCTGCTACCTTTTTTTCCTTTTCTTAAATAAATCCTATAAGTTACACCATGAGCTACTATATGCCCACCTATTGCTTCTGTTGGATCCCCAAAGAATACGTCTGGTCTAGACATTACCTGATTAGTCAAATAAATTGCAACATTATACATCTCAGCTAATTTAAGTAGCGCATGTATATGTCTATTAATTTTCTGCTGTCTATCTGCAAGTTGACCTCTACCAGTAAAGTCTGACCTGAACAAACTCATTAAAGAATCAACAACAAGTAACTTTATTGGTGCTCCCTCTTTAATTAATTCCTCAACCTTATCTATTAAGATCATCTGATGGTCTGAATTAAAAGCCCTTGCAACCTTAATATTTTTTAAGATTTCTTCAGAATTAAGTCCTGCTGCTTCTGCAATTTGTTTTATTCTTTCTGGCCTAAATGTACTTTCAGTATCAACCCATACTGCCTGTCCAGAAGCACCACCTTTTTCTCTTGGTAATTGAACATTTACAGCAAGCTGGTGGGCTAATGAAGATTTTCCAGAGCCAAAGGCACCATAGCATTCTGTTAAAGCACTGCTCTCTACTCCACCACCCAGCAATGCATCAAATGCTTTAGAGCCGGTTGTTAATTTAATTATGTTTTCCCTTTTTCTTAATATTTCATCTCCGGATTCAAAGCCTAGATTCAACTTTGATCTTGCTGTTTGTATTATCTTTCTAGCAACTGCCTCACCAACACCAGAAGCCTCTACTATAACACCCGGACTAGCAACTGCAATTGAAAGCAAGGTATCAAAGCCTGCTTCTTTTAATTTCTCTGCTGTTGCTGCGCCAACGCCTGGCAAGTCAGTAATGGCAAACTCTTTTTTTTCCTTTTTAGAAGACTTTTTAGATTCTAAATCCTCTTTAATCTCTTCTAAAGAAATTTCAGTTTTCATTCTTCATCACCCTCTTTTTCATCCAATAACAACTCCTCCTGGGCCTTTTGAAGAACTAATATTGCTTTAGCTAAATCATTTTTTCTAAGGTTTACAACCTCATTTCTCCAGATTGTTTCCTCTTTTTTTTTATAACTTCTAGAAAAACTTACTGTCTTAAAACCAATTAAATCCCCATTTGGTTGCTCCTTTGTATTATCCCATATTGCAACCTTTATATTCCCACAAGAATACTTACTTATGGGCATTTTATTTTCTATCTTTGGCATTTACGCCACCTCCGTTCCTTTCGGTTTTTATTTCATGTGTCCATTAAGGACAAGATACTAGAATGAAGTCTTATTTATAAATCCTACGCGTGTTGCTGACGCCTGACGCCTGTTAGGGGCAAAATTTGGGCTTCCTGAGGCTTGTCATAATTTCTTTAGATAACTTATACTAAAAAATCTTAAAAATTACTGCGAGCTTCCAGAGACTTATGACTAAAAGTATTAAGAAGATAATACTTTCTAAAAAGCCACCAGTCCTTATAAATCCTCTTACATGAAAATCAGAAATAGGTCTAAAAAGTCTTATCCCATTTATATTAAAACAATCAATTAGTATATGCGAAAGATAACCTAAAGAAAATCCAGCCCCAATATTTGTATAACCATAATAAATTGATATCAAAAATATAATTAATGGCATATATATTGTATGAAATAAACCACGATGTCCAAATACTTTATTAATTAACCAAGAAATAGGTTTAATTCTCGAACCTAAAAGCGACTCTGAAGAATCTATATCGACAAATATAGAACCCAATATTACAAAAAGAAGAAATAAAAGTTTATTATTTATTTTAAAAAAATCAAGAGCAAATAAACCAAGGAGGAACCCAAATAGGATATGGGTCCTATACATCATTTTTAAACCTCTGTAGTTAGTTCTTTTGCAACTTCTATCGGATCTAATTCAAAAAAATTATTTCCTGTAATCTCTAATCTGGAAAACATCTCATTTTTATTTACTCTGCCAATTATTTTCAATTGTTTCCCTAATATTTTCTTTCTAATTTCATCAAGTTTTACAGCATCCCCTTTAAAGGAATATAATTCCGAACTAGAAACACCTAAAAAATTACTTGCAATCTCTCTAAAAAATACCACCCTTATATTATCAGTGCCATCATCAAAGAAGATATTAACAATAGGCACCATTTTTTCAATAACCTTACCATGTACATTACAATAAAATTTTCCATCATTTAATATTACTTTTTTATTACACTCCGGGCATGCTTCATAAAACCTAGGTTCAAAGAAATCAACTATAGTTCCATAAATTTCTACATTATCACCTTCTTGTAACTCCGAAATTTTTTTCTTAACTGACTGAGAAACTGATTTTAAAGAAACTTCACCAATTGATTCGCCCGGGGGATTAACTATAAAATCTGTCCCACTTCCTAAATGAAGCTCTTTAAAGTTATTATTTCTTTTGACGAATGCATTTTTAAATTTTAAAACATCTTCTTCCTTAACCGTATCAAGTTTAGTTATTAAATTCTCATCCCAAAAAACCACCCTCATTAAACTTGTTTCATCACCCACCAGTATATTTGCAACCTTCCCAGTTCTATTTTCTTTGCTATATTCCCTAGTACCATATTTTTGCACCAACTTAGCCGCAACATCTACTCTTGAACCTTCTACTAATTCATTTAACTTATAGCTTTTTTTAATATCAAATATTTTAATTCCACACTCATGCGCAATAATATGTGCTGCTCCTTCTTTACTTACCAGACCATCTAAATCTTTGATCTTCTGATTAATTTTGTCCTCAATCTCTTGTTTATTCAATCCTGTAGAACCTACAATCTTCTCAACTATTTCATCGTAGCTTAATTTTATCATTTTTATAACGCCTTTTTAATTTCTATATTATCTATAGAAGCAACATACCTATAAGGGAATTTAAAGCTTATTTTTAATGGATCATTTATAAATTGCCCTTCACTAATTGATACCTTTAAATTGCATGAAGCTAACCCTTCTTGATTATCCTTTAAAGAAACTGTGGTTGGTTTACAATTGAATGTTCTTCCACCCAAGTTAACGCTTAAATCAGTTAAGGTTGCTTTTTCATTATTTATAAGGCCCCCACCACTATTTTGAATATGTAATGCTAAACTAACTATCATTCCTTCTTTAGTATCGCTGGTTTGAATATCTATTTTAGATACTGTAACTGGGGATAAAGAATTTGTTCTCCCTAATTGTGTACCACTTAGAGAAAATGGATTACAATTCAGTGCTCCGGGAATCTTTTCATCCTTTTTCTTGAAACATATTTGTGGTTGTATTTGAAAATCATAGTCATATGTTACTGCAACTGTTATTGTTGATGTTAATTTTTCAAAATCATTTAATCTATATGGACTAGAAGTTAATACCATATTCTGTGATGGGGGTTTAGTTAAAGTTTCATCATAGCCTTCAATACTAAATGCTTGTTCTAAAGCAGAAACTCCTCCGAATTTCTCATCATCTAAACCATCTGTAGCTACTATATTTCCTGAAACGGGGTTTGAATTATAATTGAATAAAGTGAGATCAATTTGAAATTCTTCTCCTTCAAATACCTGCTTTAACCTCTCTAAATTGTTAAATTGCAAACCAACACCTTTCCCTGTTGGCCTCTGATCTCTATTAAACCCTGGAACATTAAATTGATAACTACACGCCGTTATTAAAACAGTTAATACAAGAAGAATAACCAAGCTCTTTTTCATTTTTTTAAAATCAATTAAGGTTCCTTAAATAGTTTTTGTAGTTCCTTTTAATGCTTCCTCTGATTTTGTAAGTTTTCTTATATCAACTGTGGTTGCTTTCTTTACCTTATAATCATAATTTGCTGTTGCCCTCAAAAATAGTATGCTCATCTCCTTATCGCTTTCTTTTGGAAGTTCTTTAAGGGTTATTTCACAATTTAGTTCAAAATAATCCCTATCATAAAAGTCCAGACATCCTTCTACATCTTCCTTTTTAAGCTTTGAAAGATCTAATCCTGATTTTGTACAATCTGGATTATTTAATATCTCAATAATTTTTGATTTAAGTTCCCCAGAGGTTTCAAAATTTGGACATCTTTCAGCATTTAATTCCATTCCATTATCTAAAACAATCTTAATGTTATTAACCTTATCAAGTTCACCATGCCATCTGGATTGATCATTTTTTAAAGAAAGAATTATAGGATAGCTTCCCTGATAGATTGGTTGTTTGGCATTTAAGGAAGTACTTAATATTTCTGGTGCTGAATAATATTGTGCCCTTAACTGGCCTTCACTTGACAAAATACCCTCTTTTTTTAAGGCATCTTTTATTTTAAAGAAATCAAATGGATCAATGCCTTTTAATAAAATTTCATCTAATTTTTGCTTCGGTAATGTATAGATTCTTAATTTAGTTTCATATGGTGGTTTTATATCAACATTATAGATAGCATTTAATATTGCTTTTCGAGTAAATAAGATTTTTTCAGAACTATCTTCTTCTGAAAAATTCCGATATTGTCCTTCTACTGGAAAGATACATTCAACCGGTATTAATCTACTTTGATCCTTCTCAATCTTGGTTTCAACAATATTTCCCTTTTTATCTTCATTAGTTATTCTTACAATAGACTTTGAATTATCATAATTATCAATCTCGCAATTAAATTTTAAGTCGGCATCCCTATCTATACCCTGAACTTCAACGCTTCCAAATAATTCTATAGGTTCGTTTTTGGTATAAAGGGTTTTCCTGCTTGTCAAACTCTTAATTGTAATCCCAATTGGTTGTTCTGGTTTTATTTCTGCTGCCTGAGGATTTTGAAATGCAAATGCCTGAGGATTAGTCAATCTTACAACCTCATTATACCAAGCAACAACTGTTTGTCCAAACCCACTTTCCTCTATTACAATCTTAAATTTTTCATAATAAGACTGACCTACGCCTGTTTGAAAGAAACCATATATTACGAACCCAATTAATCCTATTATAAGAAGGAAGAAGAAAAACTTAATATATGGGCTTTTTTTCCTTATGGCAAATTTAGCCTTTTCAGCTAAATTATAAGTAGATCTTTCTCTTGCATACTGTGCCTCTGCAAGCCTAGCCCTGGTTCTTTCAAATGCTGCCCTCTCTTCTGCCGATCTTCTTTCTTCCCTTGAAGGTGGATAATCTGCCATTTCTATTTCAAAAGATTCTTTTATATATATAACTTATGGAAAGTCTTTGGAATTAATTTCAAATCTTATTGTAAGTGGTTTGAATTCATTTTTTATATTAATCATTTTTTGATCTGTTAAAACCTCAAAAAATATTCTATCAGATTCTTTCTTTATATTCCAACTAAAACCATGCTTATCTTTTATGCAACCTAATAACTCATTAGTTTTTTTATTTATTAAATCAGTTTCTATATCTTTAAAGCAGCGTAAAGTTTCTTTTTTTGTAACTTCATTAAAAATTAATTTATAGTCGCCAAAATCATAATTTATCTTTTGTTTAAAAGAACCTCTTATATAATAGGTAAATAAAATATTATAATTTAATACCTTATTGAAATCTGGTTTTACTTCAACAGGTAATGAAACCGCAGAAGTTGTTATTGGACCACCTTTTTCAACTAATTTAACAATAGAAGAAACAAAATTAGGTGTTTCTTTATTTAACCCAAAGGTACAATCGTTATAGTATCCTTTACAGTTTCTATCAACATTCCCTGGACCCCAGTTATATGCAGCCAAAGCAAGTCTTAGATCTTTATCATACAAATTATATAACTTAGCAAAATAAAAAGTTCCGGCATTAATATTCTTCTCTGGATCAAACCTATCATCAAGTAAAAACAGTTCGTCTGGATTTTTTCCCCGCATTATGCTTTTAAGTTCTGCTACATATTGTATTTGATATGCCTTAAGTTCTTCTGCAGTTATTTCTCTCTTTACAAATTTTTTGTACATTTCTGAAAATTCATCGCCTTTGAAAATATTCCTCAACCCTAATCTTTGAGCAGTATGAGGCATAAGCTGCATTAATCCAACTGCACCAACTGGAGAAATTGCATTTGTTCTAAAACTTGATTCCTTAAAAATAATTGATTTTATTATTGTCTTATCTATATTATTCTTATCTGCTGCTTCTGATATTATAACATCAACACCATTAGTTTTTTTAGGCAATTCTTCTGGCTTTATTCTTTCAGGTTTTTCTTCAGTTTTAGGTAGTTGGGGTAATTTTTCTTCTTCTATTGGAGCTAATGCTTCATCTTCTTTTTTTGGAATATATGGAACCTCTTCTGCAGTTATTTCTGGTTTAAATTGACTCTTTTTTTCTTCTAAGCCAATATCCAAAGAGGTATCTTCTAATGCATTACCAATTACTTCAAAGCTATTTTTATTTATATTCAAAGAAAAATCATATGTTTCAGGAATATAAAGCTCATAGCCATTTAAATATTCATTAAAATAAGATGCAAAGAAACTAAAGAAATTATCAGCTATATTATCATAAGGTTTACAGGAAGAATTCCAGATAGAATAACTATTACTATAATCATAACACTCATCATAATTTAACCCACCATAGCTTGCAAAATCATTTAATGTCTTATAAGCAGAAAACCTAGCACCATAATCAATAAATAATTGTGCTTTCTCGCCTTTTTGATATCTATCTAATAATTTTAATTGCAAATCCCCAATTGTTCCTGTTAATGTAAGTGGTTTTTCAACTGTAAAAATATATGCAGCATAAACTAGCATAAGAAAGGCTATTACTGTAACCATTGGTAAAAATATTGAAAAGCCTTTTTTCATTCAAACCCCTTATATGGTTCTATATAAATTGTCAAAGTCAATATCACTTGTTTATTCTCTATGGTTGGCAATAGTGATTGAACTTGAACATTATCCCTAAAATCATATTTTGAACCTTGATTTGAGATAAAATTGAATTCTTTATCCGGATACTTAATATTTAATTCCCAAAAACAATAGTCTTGGGGAGAATTATAACTACAAGCCAAATTCAGAACATCACTACTTAATTTCTCTAGATCTTTATTATCTCTATCATTTGTTATTAATTCGCCTATTGTAGAAGCCTTTTCACTTACTACTGGCGTTCTAAGATAATTGTTAAGCAATAAACTTGGATCATTAACATTTTTTGTATTTATAAGTTCTTTATGTTGGGCTATAAAAATATAAGCGAGATTAAAATAGAAAAAGAAAACCATCAATATAATCGCTAAAACTATTATAGAGGCTGTATTTACAAGCGCTTGATCAATAAAACCTTTTTTTGATGTCATTTTTTAAGTATGGCCTCAATTTTTAATATGTCTTTAGTGATTAAATCCTTGTCTTTAACAATTACATATTGATTTCTAGAACTACACACATATTTATCCTTGAATTTGCAGAATGGTTGATTAATTTTAAATTCTGTTTCATTTACATAAACTTCTTTTTTATTATTCAATAAAGAAGCCTTAAAATAATAATTACCCTTAAGACACTGACTAAATCTTTCACTCTTAAACTTGTTTAAATCAATAATACCTGGATAAACCTTCACATCCTCGTATGCAAAACAATTTGGGGAATAAACTGGTCTTAATAATAAAATATTTGATTCAAGTTGAGAAACATCTAATTTTTTATTTGTAAAGGAATTAACTACATAAAATATAGCTAAAGTTACAATTATTACAATTAATAATTCAAATATAAATATTATTACCCTATGTGAAATATCTGCAGCTCCTCTTTTCATACTAGATTGCTCCTTATTATTGATCTATAGGCATAATTTTCTGAATTATAATTACAATTACCATTTTTTCTGAAATTTAATTTTGCAGCATCAAATATTCCTAATTCAGTAGATAATGGATCAACTGCTTTTCCTTCTATATGTACTTCAAAATGAAGATGTGGTGTATATTGCTTTGGACCTTTAGGACCCCTACCACCAGAAAAACCAATTAGCTCTCCTTTCTTTACCCCTTGCTTTTCATTAACATTAATAGAACTAAGATGCATATAAACAGTTTCTACATTATTTTTATGAAGCAATGTTATTTTACCATAAGGAAAAGAAACTTCCTTTACAATCCCATCCGCTACTGCTTTTACCTCTGAATTAAAATCTGATCTTAAATCAATACCCTTATGATCTACTGAACCTTCTTCTCCCCGTTCTATTGTTCTTTTCCCATAGCAACTTGTAATTATTTTATCTGAAGTAGGCCATACAAAATCTGTTTGTTTACCTATCTGAACCTGAAATTCGCTTGGTTTTTTTTCCTCTTTAATCTCTGGCAGAATATCCTTTAAAATTGGTATACTCTCAAAAAACTTTCTTGCCTTAGTCTTCTTTACAGCTTCATAACCTGGATAAAATTCTGATAAAGAAATTCCAGCCCTATCTTTAAAGAATTCTATGGTTTGTACACCCAAAGGCTCTCCTATTATTACATTTAAGGGGTTAGATAAAATATCTTCTGTATAAGGATATGAAACAGTTAGTAACTTATTTATGTCATTAACATGCACATTAAAACCTTCTTTTGTTTTACCAGCACTAATTATGTAAAATCTTTCATTTAAGGGAAAATTTCCAGAGACTTCACCAGGTGCTAAATATAAAGTATCAACCATTAAAGATAGTTCTCTTGCCAGAAAATTTTTATT
>Ga0209515_10000626_pt1 | contig 62584 bp, 61 predicted proteins | sample Subgroupgradi54m_FD_187454 | JGI IMG/M metagenome (GOLD analysis project Ga0209515, IMG submission 187454) | Subsurface groundwater microbial communities from S. Glens Falls, New York, USA - GMW60B uncontaminated upgradient, 5.4 m (SPAdes)... ...
AGTTAAAATAACTGACTTGTACGTTGGAATCGTTGATTCAACTACCGCCGCTGTAGCAAACTTCAGGAATGGTGCATTGTATGCTAATGGCGTACAAGTAGGTAGCACAACTGATGTTACTGAAGGCGATACCACAACTGGAACACATTTCAGTTTGGGATCATCACTGGTTGTCAATCCTGGTTCTCCAGTAACTTTGGAAATCAAGTCAGACATTCATGAGTCTTCAGGAACAGCCGTAGCAGCTTCAGATTCTATCTATGCTACTATTATTGCTGGCAGCTCAAATGCTGAAGGCAGAGTTTCAAAGAGCACGCTCAGCACTCCTGCCGCAAATGTTAATGGAAACACCTTGACGGTAAAAGCCGGAACTTTGACATTGTCAAAGTATACAGCTTATACAAACCAGTCAACGGTTCCTCCTTTGACAAAGCAGAAGTTAGCTCACTTTACATTGACAGCTGATACAACAGAATCAGTTAACATTACCAGTATTGAAGCTAACTTAAACAACGTTGTTAGCTCATATGCTACTAACTTGTATGTTACTTTTGGCAATGACACTACAACGGTCAAGCCAACAGTTTCAGCAGCTTCAAACAGCTGGTCTGTGAACTACACATTAGCAGCCGGCCAGACAAAGGATTTGATTGTCTACGCAGATATTAAATCTACAGCCGGAGGAACTGGAATTGTTAGCGCATATGTTTCAGGAACGACTACTAGTTCAGCTACAGCAGTCACAGCTGGTACAACTGGCGCTTACACTACTGGTACAACAGGCGTTCAGGGTCAGTCTATCGCCTTTACAACTGGATCATTTACTCCAGCAGTCGATGGCTCGACACCTAATGCCGCAGTTGTTGCCGGAGGACAGAAAGTTGTTGCAGCAAGATTCAAGTACACTGCTGTCTATCAGGCATACACAATACAAGAATTGAGATTTACAGTTAACGCCAACTCAAACGCAGCAAACAATTCAGCTGCAATCAGCAGCGCTGAATTGAGTGATGGTACTACAACAGTTACGGTTCCTTATGACAGCACCAACGCTTACTTTAACTTTACTGGCTTGTCATTCCCTGTAGTAGCTAATACCAACAAAGTGTTGACTCTCTCATATAACTTGGCTTCAACCATTTCTTCGTCAACCAACAGTTCGCAGGTTGATACTCAGCCTACACAGTCTTATATAAAGTATATGGATGGCACGGGCGCTGTCTCAACTTCAGCCACAACCTATGCAACGAGCAAGGAAGTGTATGCATTCAAGTCAATTCCAACGGTAACCATAGTTCCTGTAACAACAAGCACATTGCTTTCAGGATCTACAAAACAGCTATACAGCTGGAAGATCGCTGCAGACGCTAAGGGTCCAATTGCTGTAAAGCAGGTTAAGTTAAACCTTACTTGGACAGATAGCTCAAATGACAGCGTATTATACTTGTATGCATTCAAGTTGTACAAAGATGGTGTCAACATCACCAGTTTGGTAACAATTACCGACGAAGATGGAAATGATCTTACCACTGCAACGGCAGCTAGTGGAGCTAACGAGAATTCTTCTAAGGCGATAATAGTTTGGACAACAGAAGATACTATTGCAACAGGATCCTCTTCGACCTATGTCATAGAGGCAACTGCATCAGGATTTGGGGCAACAGCTAGCAAGGTTGGAGATGATGGAATATCCATCAACTTCCCAACTGATACTACGGTAAATGCTTTGTCTACAACTACTGCTCTATCAAAGAAGTATCTTAATGCTTCCGCAAGTCCAGCCACTAGCGTGGTGCAATTAGCGCTTGCAACTGGAGCGTCAGGAGCCGATGCCAACTTTATCTGGTCAGATAATAGTGACGTCTCAACTCCGCACGCTTCTACAGTTTCTGCCAATACAGTTACTGCAACAAGTTCAGGTGATTGGGCAAACGGTCGCTTAGTGCAAAGCTTGCCTCTGTCAACTACAACTTGGTCAGGTCAGTAATCTATTGAATGAAGCCCTTGTCTTTCTTGCGAAAAGACTGAAGGGACTCGCCCGTAGGACTATGTCCGAGGGAGAAACAAAAAAGCCCGAAAGGGCTTTTTTGTTTTGTTTTATCAGACTCCCCGCCCTCCGCTTCGGCTGCGAGCGAAGAGAAGATTTCAACGAGGCCGGGTCTCGTTGATTTCGTTGAATCTCGTTGAACCTCCACTTCAATCTCTACGAGGCCGGGTCTCGTTGAAAAATGTATTATTTTATACTACTATAAAATAATATGCCTATAAGAAACATACAACTTACTAATGGAGAATTTTATCATGTGATAAAAAGAGGGGTTGAAGAGCGTAAAATATTTTTAGATGATGAAGATAGGATGAGGTTCATAAACAGCTTATTGGTCTTTAACGATAGTGATCCGACGCCATGGGATATGCGTGGTTTTTGGCTTCAACGAGACCCGGCCTCGTTGAGATTGGGTGATTATAAGCCTAAAAATCCATTAATAGAAATCCATGCTTTTGCGTTAATGGATAACCATTTTCATATTTTAATAAAACAAATTCAAGAAAATGGAATAAGTAGTTTTATGAATAAGCTTGGCGGCTATTCTTATTATTTCAACAAAAAATATAAAAGAGTGGGGCCATTATTTCAGGGAAGATTTAAAGCGGTGCCAATAGAGACTGATGAGCAGCTTAAAAATACTTTTGTTTATGTTAATACTAACCCGGTTGGCTTAATTCATAAAAATTGGAAAGAGGAAGGCGTAGAAAATTTTGAAGAAACAATGAAATTTTTGTTAGAATACCAATGGTCAAGCTGCCTAAATTATTTGGGTAAAAAGCCCCGTTCAAATTTAGTGCAAAAAGATTTCTTTATTAATTTTTTTGGGAGTATCGATGATTGCAAAAAAGAAATTGAATCTTGGCTTAAGTATAAAGTTGAGGTTAATAAATTCAAAGATGTATTATTAAAGTAGTGATCATTCAACGAGACCCGGCCTCGTAGAGCCTCGTAGAGACTCGTAGAGACCCGACCTCGTTGGTTAACGTTGGTTAATCTTGTGCCTGCCTGTCGGCAGACAGGGATTAGCCTAGGGAAAAACAAAAAAGCCCTTTCGGGCTTTTTTGTTTTATAAAAAATGTATGGTAAAATGTTTTAATGGAAAAAGTAAGAAAAAAACATATATACATTATCGTCTTAGGATTGGTGTGTTTAGTGATTGGCGGGGGACTTGGCTATGCTATTGGTTTTTATCAAGAAAAAGAAGTGCTTGATAGAAAACTGAATGTCATCCGTCCTATACGAGAAAACGACCCTTCCTATAAATTTATTGACCCTCTCTTAGCCTATATTATTCCCTCTGCAACTCAAGAAGAAAAATTTATTTCCCTGAAAAATACGTTAACAAAGTTTATAGATTCACAAAAGCAAAAGGGTTTGTCAGGCGCTTCAGTGTACATCTCTGATTTAAATAGAGGAAGATGGATAGGCGTTAATGAAAATGAGGAATATAATCCAGCCTCTATGCTTAAGGTGGTGATCATGGTAATTTATTTTAAAGATACTGAAAAAAATTCAGCTCTTTTGGAAAAAAACTTGTTGTATACAAAAGACTTAAATAATTTACTGGAAAAAGACCAGTTTAATTCACAATCAAGCCTTCGGGTGGGCAATTGGTATTCGATTGATTATCTTATTGATAAAATGATTGTAGATTCTGATAACGGAGCCGAGTTTACTCTTCTCCAAAATATTAACCAAAAATCTTTAGAGTCAATTTATATAGCACTAAGTATCCAAAGTCCAGAAAAAGTTGATGGAAGTTTTGTGATTTCCCCCAGAACATACTCGTTATTTTTCAGGATTATTTATTCAGCTACCTATCTTGATAAGGATCTTTCAGAGAAAGCATTAAGCATCCTTTCTAAAACTACATTCCAAGATGGCATTGTTGCTGGTTTACCAGAAAGCATGACAGTTTCCCATAAGTTTGGAGAATACGTTAATATAGAAAACAATCAGATTAAAAACATAGAGTTGCACGACTGCGGCATTGTGTATTATCCATCATATCCCTATCTACTTTGTATAATGACGAAGGGAAATAACTTAGACCAACTAAAAAGCACCATAAAGGAAATTTCCTCTACGGTGTATCAGAATTATTCTAGGTGATTTTTTTAATAGGGCAATGTATTCAAGAAATCTTCAACATCACTTTTAGCATCTGGGTTGAGTTTAATAATTTGTAAAGCTTCCTTTCTTGCATTTTTGTAATCTCCTAATTCTTTATATAGGGAAGCTAAAGTTGCGTGGTCTTGTATTTGTAAATCTATATTATGTGGATCAATTTCTGTAAGCTGAGAGTAAATTGAAACCAACGCCTTGTAATTTTTATTTTTACTGTAGGCTAATGCTAATTGGCTCAAAGAGACTCGATTATTGTAATCGTGTCCTTTTTCTTTTGCAGTTTCTATATCTTGGCTTCCTTGTTTTTCATCACCGAGCAGGAGTTCCGATAATCCTAAATACCAATAACAATATGCCGCATCTTTGTCTATTGCAATGCAATCTTTGGTTATCTTCTTCATCTTATCAAAATCTCCTACTACAAAGTAAATTTCAGCTTCGGCTACGAATACTTCCTGGCGTTTCGGGCTTAACTGTTTAGCTTTGCTTACATAGTATTGACTGTCTTTTTTTAAAGATGCTTTAACATCAGGATTTGTTTCTATAGATAACAGAGAGTTATTGAATTGGGTCAGTAATATCCATGATCTTGTATATCTTGGCTGTATTTTCACAGCATCCTTGAGGGCGTTAACAACCTTTTTTAAATATTCTGACTCATTATCTATAATATAGCTACTGCAGGTTTTAACATCTTCTACATATTTTAAGCGCAAATAGGAATCAATAAAGGTTCTTTCAGATAATAGTTTTTCCATAGTATTAAGTTCGTCTCTGCAATTTAATTTTTCTACAGAGCTTATTTTTGCATTTATGATCAATGGTTTTAAGCTGTATTGCCACAAAAATAATATTAATAAAATTAAAGCTACTCCAATAATAGCTTTTCTTTTTTTAAACAAGGAATAGTATGCTTTTGTTTCTATTACCTGCTGGCTTTGGTCTATTGCACTCGGAGCAATTAAATAAAGGGTATATCCAATAATAAAAAATAAGGTTAAGTAAGTGGTTACGCTGTCAAATCCAAATATTAAAGCTACAAAGTAAGACAAAAATGTTGCTTGAACTGCATGGGACGCTAAGCTTTTATTAGGTTGTGCCACCTTATTTTTTTGGAGTCTCCAGAAAAGATAGATAAAGAAAAAGAGGTAAAGCAATAAAAACAGTATGCCGTAAGATATGGATAAATCTAAAAATATATCGTGGGCCCTATCCCACCAGTCTTCGCCAAGTTTTACAAGGTAAGACAGGTCTGGGTTATAATATGTATCAAAAGCGATTGATTGGTTTTCTGCTCCCCATCCAAATAGAGGTTTTTCTTTTACTGCTTTAAAAAAGGTCTGCCAGGCTGAAAAACGAGTTTGCCCCACTGCTTGCATGATATTTTGCATAGATATCCTATTTGCTAAGAAAGAAAGCCTTGGGCTATTTTCTATAAAATGAGGCAGCTTTGGGGTAAAGCTTATATATAAAATACCAGAAGCTATTAAAATTGTTATGCACAAAAGAATTAATTTCATCTTCAATAGCTTTTTGGGGTAAAAGAGAAAAAAATAAAGACCGCCTATAACAAGGCCAAGGTAAGCAGCCCTTGAGCCGGATATAAAAATTCCAAAGAGGATTAAGACAAGGGAAACCCAATAAAAAATTGATTTTCTTGCCCTGTTAATTCCAGCGAAGCTGGAATTAACAGGGTTAAATTTTTCTTTAATAATAAATGATACGAGAGGGAAAGTTAAAAGAATAAGGTAAATACCTAAAAGGATAGGGTTTGATAACGTAGAAGGAGGCCTGCCGCTATAACCAATGAATATGGTTGGCAGAAGGTTAAAATATTGAATTGCTGCAAACAAAACTACGAGATCTGCGACTAAAAAAGAAAAATCAAAAAGCTTTTTCCAATCTTGCTCTTTAACTAATAAAAATAAGGTAATTGATAATAAAATTGAGAAAATAAAATTTACAGCACCACCTGATCGATGTGGAGATGACCAAAGACTGAATGTGATGTCTAAAGATACAATCGTAGAGAGTACAATAATTAACATAATAAAACATAGTATCCATATGGGTTTTTTCTGAATTTTGTATCTTTGAATAATCTCTTTAAAGAAATTTTCACTTGATATTATCTGCCACAAAAGCAAAAAGAAGATCAAAGACAGCACTACTCTAAAAGCAATCATTTTACCCCATTCCGGCGGGAAAAATAAAGGAGGGAAGGCCAGTAGAGGAAGAAAAAGTATCAAAAGAAATCCGGTAAAATAGAGCCGATAAAACGTAAGGTTAGATATATTGTTTTTCATCTTAATTTATGATATAAATAAAGCATTAAAAAAGCAAATTATTCTGGAATGAGTTCAAAAAAAATAGTTATCACAAGTGGATACTTTAATCCAATACATTCAGGGCACATTAATTTGTTTAGAGAAGCCAGGCAACTAGGCGATTTTTTAGTGGTTATTGTCAATAACGATGAGCAAGTTAAAGCTAAAGGGTCTACCTCTTTTATGTCGGTTCAAGAAAGAATGGCCATTATTCAGGATTTTAGGCACGTAGACGCTGTTTTTTTATCGATTGATAAGGGCAAACCCATTGCAGAGAGCTTGAGAGCAGTGGCCATAAAATACCCGGGAGAATTATTATTCGCAAAAGGCGGAGACAGGAATTCGGGTAATATCCCAGAGGAAGAAACCAAAGTTTGCCAAGAATTCAAAATTAAAATTGTAAACGGTGTTGGCGGAGGAAAAGTCCAAAGCTCTTCTTGGCTTTTAAATAATATAAAACAATCTTCTTAATGGCAAAGTACAACGGTCAAAAAATAGGGATTTTAGGTTATGGGGAAATAGGTAAGGCTGTAAGTAAGTTTTACAAAAATCCACAAATTAAAGACCTAAAAAGAGATGACGGTCTTTTTAGGGTTGACGTTTTGCATGTGTGTATTCCGTGGTCTGATAAATTCGTTGAAATAGTGAAGAGGGAAATAAAAGCAGTAAAACCAAAGTTAGTCATTATACATTCTACTGTGGCTCCCGGAACAACTAAAAGAATCGGAGGGGTGGTGGTTCATAGCCCAATAAGAGGAGTCCACCCTAATTTATATGAAGGCATAAAGACTTTTGTTAAATATGTCGGAGCTGACAATAAAAAAGCAGCTTCTTTAGCAGAAAAGCATTTGAAAATCCTTGAAATTAAAACAAAAACTTTTTATCCTTCCAAAACTACTGAATTAGGGAAGCTTTTAGATACCACTTACTACGGCGTGGCAATTGCCTGGCATGGCGAAATGAAAGAAATATGTGATCAATTTGGTGTAAATTTTGATGAAACAGTAACAGACTTTAATAAAACTTACAATGAAGGTTACACAAAATTAGGTAAAAGTAACGTTGTACGTCCCGTATTATATCCACCCCAAAATGGTAAGCCAAAACATTGTATTGTGCCCAATGCAACAATATTAGAAAGATATTACAAGTCACCTATTTTTGAATTATTGCTAAAGAAATATCGTACAAAACTTTAATACTTAAAGTGGGTATAAAATAAGACTGATGAAAATAAAAGAATTTCTTTTTAATAATATAGGATTAAAACAAACGATCGTAAAAAATACTTTTTGGTTAACGTTAGCTGAAATCGTATCTAAAGGTTTAAGTTTAGTTTTAGTTATTTATATTATTAGAATCTTAGGGGCTTTAGAATATGGTAAATTTATATTTGCCCTTTCTTTTGTCTCAGTCATGTCAATCTTTTCTGACCTGGGAGTCATGGATATTGCCACGAGGGAATTTTCCCGTAATAAAGATAATGAAAAAAAGTTTGCAAGTATTTTTACATTAGAAGTTATATTATGCTTGTTGACCCTTGGTATTACAATAATCAGCTCTTTTTTCATCACTTCTAATTTACAGATTCAGAAAATGATGTGGACATTGACTATATTTGTTTTAAGCAATAGTTTATTTGGGATTATTTTTTCTTTTTTGAGGGCGCGGCAGAATATGGAGTATGAAGCTATTATTAAAGTAATCCAATCGGTGGTTAACACATTAATTATATTTCTGGTTATTTTTTTTATTCCGTCAGCTCAAAATTTAAGTTATGGATACTTATTATCTACTATAATCGTATTACTTGTAGTAATGGTAATTTTTAGTATCTATGCACAACCCATATTTTTAAAGTGGGAAAAAGATGTTTTAAAAATTTTAAAAATGTCCTGGCCACTCAGTTTTGGATTTATGGCTGGCTGGATTTATATCTCCATAAATTCTGTAATACTTGGTTATTTTGGCTTGATTACTGAAAATGGATGGTATGGAGCTGCTTCTAAAATTGCAATAGCAACCATTATACCTGCCAATCTAATCATTAAAAGCTTTTATCCAATACTAAGTAATTTTTTTGTCACATCAAAAGATAAGCTTCAAAAGGCGTGGGATTATTTTATTCAATCAATGGTTTTTTTAGCTCTCCCCTTAATAGTTGGTTTTGTGGTGTTGGCCCCAAGAATAGTATATTATCTCTACGGAAGCGATTTTACCCCTTCAATTTTAGCCTTACAGTTGATGATATTCATTATAGGTATCAATCTTATTAATTATCCTTATACTATAATGTTAGTTGTAGCAGACAAGCAAAAAGTTAATTTTTTATTGATTATCCTAGGAGGCATAGTTAATATAGTATTAAATTTTATTCTCATTCCACGGTACGGCTTTTATGGGTCAATTATTGCTACTATTATTGCCTCTGTCCTTGTTTTCTTATTAGTTGTATTCTTATCTAGCTACTACAAAATCATTGAAGTTTTTAATAAGAAAACTTTTTACTCAATCGTAATTGCATCTCTAGCAAGTTTTTTAATGTATTTAGTTATTAATTACCCTTTAGTTTACGGACTGAACATTATACTCGTTGGATTTATTGGCTTTGCAGTGTATTCAATAATTTTATTTTTTATTTATAAACTTATATTCCGTAAAAAATTATTAAGCTTGCAGTAATGAAGGAACCATTCGTTTCAATAATTATTCCGACATATAATGGCTCAAAATGTATAAAAAAAGCCATTGAGAGCATACTGGATCAAGAGTTTTTGAACTTTGAAATAATAGTTATTGACGACGGCTCAACAGATACTACATCAGAGATTATTAAGGAATTAGGGAAAAGAGATTCAAGAGTACGGTATTTTAAAAATGAAAAAAATTTAGGTTTTGTAAAAAGCTTAAACAGAGGGCTTAAAGAATCTAAGGGTAAGTATATTGCAAGGCTGGACGACGACGATTTTTGGAGTGATAAGAAAAAGCTGTTAAAGCAGGTTAATTTTTTATTAAGCAACCCAGGATACGTTTTAGTGGGAGGAGGATTAATTAAGGTGAATGAGCAGGGGAAGGAAGCAGTAAGGTATTTGCTGCCAGAAAGTGATGAGGACATAAGAAAATCAATACTCGTTAGTAATTGTTTTGGCCATAGCGCCGTGGTTTTTTTAAAAGAAGCTGCCCAGATTGTTGGTGGCTACGATGAAGAGTTTGGCTTTTTTGCAGATAGGTCTTTGTGGCTTAAGTTGGGTACGATAGGAAAATTTTATAATTTCCAGGAATATTTTGTCTGTTATTTAGATAAAGAGTTAGACAACGAAACCTATAGGGCTAGGGATTATCAAATAAGAAGAAAACTTATACTAAATATAAAGTTGAGAGCAAGGTATAAGAATTTTTATCCAGGGTTTTATAGGTCATTAACATTGTGTTTTTTCAGTTTTTTTTATTCGTTTTTGCCATACAAGAAATACTTTTGGCCGGTTACCTCCAAAATGAGAACTATGATTTTTGGCGCACCTTCATATAAGTATAAAGAACCTTAAATTATGAAAATTTGTATTATAGGAACAGGATATGTGGGATTAGTAACTGGCGTATGTTTGGCTGAAATTGGCCACCATGTTATTTGCATAGATAACAACCAAGAGAAGATAAAAAAATTAATGAAAGGCATTGCCCCAATTTATGAGCCAGGGATAGAAGCTCTTATTAAAAAGAATAGTAAAAAGGGAAACTTACTATTTTCTCAGAGTATTGAGTACGGCGTCAAACACTCAGACGTGATTTTTATCTGCGTAAATACCCCTACCCAAAAAAATGGTAAAACTGATTTGAGTTATATTCAAGCAGTTTCCAAAGAAGTAGCGAAATCAATGATGGGATATAAAGTCATTATAAGCAAAAGCACTATGCCCGTTGGGACCAGCCAGAAAATGAAAGAGATGATGAAAAAATACCATCACCCTAAAGCCAGATTTGACATTGTTTCAAATCCAGAATTTTTAAGAGAGGGTACTGCGATAGAGGATTTTTTAAAGCCAGACAGAATTGTTATTGGGTCAGAAAGCCAAAAAGCCAGAAAGATCATGAGCCAAATTTACCGGCCAATTAAGGCGCCTATTATTTTTACCAGTATTGAGGGATCTGAAATTATAAAACACGCTTGCAATTCTTTTCTAGCTACGAAAATTTCTTTTATAAATGCGGTGGCTAATATCTGTGAAAAAAACGGAGGGAATATTGATGAAGTAGCATTGGCAATGGGGTTGGACAAAAGAATAGGGAAAGATTTTTTGAAAGCCGGCATTGGATTTGGCGGTAGTTGCTTTCCAAAAGACGTGGCAGCATTTACTAGGGTGGCAAAAGATTCAGGTTATAATTTTAAGCTTTTAAAAGAAGTAGAGGTTATCAATAGAAAACAAAGAGAGCAGTTTATAAGAAAAATTGAATTAGCAGCCCCAAATCTAAAAAATAAAAAAATTGCAGTGTTGGGATTATCTTTTAAGCCGAATACAGATGATATGAGAGAAGCTCCCTCAGTTGATATTATTAAATCTCTGTTAAAAAAAGGGTCTTTTATAAAGGCATATGACCCAGTGGCAAGAGAAAAAGCAAAAGAGATTTTCAAGGATGATATCATGTATTGTAAAAGTATGTATGAGGCCATGCAGAATGCAGATCTCCTCTTAATCCTTACTGAATGGAAAGAGTTTTCAAAGATTGATTTTAAAAAAGTAAAAAGCCTATTAAAAACTCCCATTATTGTTGACGGCAGAAACATATTTGAACCTCAGAGAATGGCTGACTTGGGATTTAAATATTATTCAATTGGTAGAAAAACACTATGAAAATATTAATTACAGGTTCAAGTGGCACCATAGGTACTCGGCTTTTTGAGAAGTTATTGGAAAAAGGATATGAAGTGGTAGGTTTTGATAAAAAAGAAAATAAATGGCATAAGCATTTGAATGAACTGACTATTAAAGGAAACCTGCTTTTAGAAAAAGATATAAAAAAAATACCAAAAGACACTGATTTGATAATTCACTTGGCGGCTAACGCAAGAGTGTATGACTTAGTTTTAAAACCTGATTTGGCTTTAGAAAATGTGGTTTCAACATATAATATCCTTGAATTTGCTAGAAAAAACAAAGTCAATAAGATTATTTTTTCCAGCAGCAGGGAAGCTTATGGCAATAGAAAAAAAACAATTGCCAAAGAAGAGGATGTGAACTTAGAACTTTCAGAAAGTTCTTATGCGGCAAGCAAGATTTCAGACGAGGCTTTTGTTTATGCATATCAAAAATGTTATGGAATAGACTATATCGTCTTAAGGCTTTCCAATGTCTATGGAATGTATGATGAATCGAACAGGTTTGTGCCCTTAATAATCAGAAAAATGAAAGAAGATAAGGATGTGATAATATTCGGCAAAGACAAAATGTTAGATTTCACGTATATTGATGATTGTGTAGCAGGGATTATCAGTTGCATAGAAAAGTTTTCTAAAGCTAAGAATAATGTATTTAATATTTCTTCTGGAAAAGTCAATAACTTAGTTAAAATTGCAGATATGATCAAAGCATCAATGAAGAGCAAAAGCAGGATTTTAACAGCAGATAATAGGACAGGAGAAGTGGTAAAGTATATGGCAGACATATCAAAAGCTAAAAAACTGTTGGCCTATAAGCCCCAATATTCCATTAAAAAAGGCATTAACTTATCTATTGATTGGTATAAAAAAGAGTGTTAAAATCTATAATCTTGGCAAAAGGCCATGGGCTAAAATCATGGACTTAATTAGTATATGGAAATAGTCATAAAGCCAAAAAAAGGGTTATCTAGCATAGATTTCAATGAATTATGGAATTATAGGGAGCTTTTTTATTTCCTCGCTTGGAGAGATATCAAAGTGCGCTACAAGCAGACATTTTTAGGTATTGCATGGGCGATTTTGCAGCCATTTTTAATGATGGTGGTGTTTTCAATTATTTTTGGAAGAGTGGCTAAAATTCCCTCTGACAACATACCCTACCCGATTTTCATTTATACGGGTCTTTTATTTTGGAATCTTTTTTCTTCAGCCCTTTCTAATACAAGCCAAAGCTTGATAGTAGATTCAGCCATCATTCAAAAAGTCTATATCCCTAAAATAATCATTGCTGCATCATCAATGATTGTGTGCTTTGTTGATTTGTTTTTTGCCAGCATCGTTTTGATTGGAATTATGTTTTATTATAGGTTTATTCCAAATTTCATCGGCTTGCTTTTCTTACTGCCTGTTATTTTCATTATTATCCTGACTTCATTGGGGTTGGGGTGGTTTCTATCTGCTTTAAATGTAAAATACAGGGATGTAAGATACGTCCTTCCTTTTTTCATCCAATTACTAATCTTTATTACCCCTGTTATTTATCCATCTTCCATAGTTCCATCAAGCTACAGATGGGTTTTATTTTTAAATCCGATGGCAGGAGTCATAGAAACATTCAGAGCAGTTTTCTTAGGAATTAACTCTGTTCATTGGTATATTTTAGGATCATCAACTGCTGTGAGCATTGTTTTATTTATTTTTGGGTTATGGTATTTTCTTAAAACAGAAAAAATATTTGCCGACATAATTTAATAAGTTTAACTATGCCAATTATATGCAAGCATATAATCAATCATTCGGTCGAAATATAAAAACACTCGCGGAAAAATAAATAGAATATTTTTTTCCGCTCGTATTTCAATATTTCTCCCTCTCTCATGATTATTAAAGTAGAAAATTTATCAAAAAAGTACAGAATTTCACACCAGGGGAAAGCTTTTTATGCTACATTAAGTGAAGAGATTATCAATCTTTTTTCAAAGCCGGTTAAATGGATTAAAGGTCATAGAGAAAAAAAAGAAGATATTTGGGCCGTTAAAAACATTAATTTTTCTGTTGAGCCAGGAGAGATTTTAGGGATTATCGGTGCCAATGGAGCCGGCAAATCCACGCTTTTAAAGATTTTAAGCAGGATTACGCCGCCTACTGAGGGCAGAGCAATCATTTCAGGCAGGGTTAGCAGTTTACTGGAAGTGGGAGTTGGGTTTCACCCCGAGTTAACTGGCAGGGAAAACATTTTTTTGAATGGGGCGATTTTAGGAATGGGCAAAAAAGAAATTATCAGAAAATTTAATGAAATTGTTGATTTTGCTGGCATTGAAAAGTTTTTAGATACACCGGTTAAAAGATACTCTTCTGGCATGTATGTGAGATTAGCTTTTTCAGTTGCAGCCCACTTAGAGCCTGAAATTTTACTGGTTGACGAAGTTTTGGCAGTTGGCGATGCCGCTTTTCAAAAAAAATCTCTGGGAAAAATGAAAGATGTTGCAAAAAGCGGTAGGACTGTCTTATTCGTCAGCCATAATATGGGTATAATCCAGCAACTGACTGAAAGATGCTTGCTTTTAGAAAACGGAAGTTTGGTTTTAGATGGCAGCACCCCTGATGTTATAGAAAAATATTTAAAAAACACACCTTCGCTATCTGGGGAATCCAGCAGTTTTAAAACCGAACTGGATGATTTTTACATAGCATCAATTAAAATAGATAGTGAACATTTAGAGAACGGATTTAATAAACCACTAAGATTTGATATTAATGTTACAACGAAAAAAAATATTGAGGATTTATTTTTAGGTTTACTGATTATTAATAGTGTTGGTTCTAGAATAATGACCGCTAAATCTATCATTTCCAAATTAGATTCTGGTAAAAATACTGTTTCATTGATATTGGAAAATCATTATTTGCCTCCTGGTTTTTATACCTTGAATGTGGGAATAGATTTAGGCGGGGCAAATATTTTTTATAAAGAAAATATTCTTTCTTTTGAAATCCTGTCTATTGGCGTAGAAGATAGCTTTATGGTTGATAGAAGAGATACTCTTGGTGTTTGTCCGCCAGTAAAATACGAAATTAAAAAAATTATATAGTAAACAATTATAAGACTATGAAACACAGTATTATTAGCTGGGATTGCTCATATAGGAATTTCTTTCACTTAATAGACGGCATGTTGTGGCAACGCTACCCAAAAGAAGATTTTGAATTAATATATGTTGAGCAGAAAAGCAAGGAAGTAGCCAATACATATAATCATTCATTAGGATTAAAATCACTGGAAGACAGGTATAACGAAGTAAGGGATAAAATAAATATTAAGATCATATATTTAAATGAGCCAGATAATATACCAATTCATTTTGGTAAATGCAGTAACGCTGGCATAGAGTTAGCCAAAGGTGAAATTATATCTGTCATAGATGGAGATTTGTTTTTCCCTCCAGATTTCTTAGAAAAACTGAGTGATTATCATTCAAAAACCCCATCAGCAGTAGTCGATATATTTAGGAAGGATGCGCTCTATCCAGCTGCTGTAAGTTCTTTTAAAGATTGGAAGAAGGCGTCCTATGATTTTTATAAATGCCTTAATACAACTCCCGATAAATACGGTTTAGTGGTGGACAGATATGGCTTTGGTGGTCCTATGATTTCAGCTAAGAGAAACTTATGGGAAAAAACTGGAGGTTATGATCCTCATGTAATTTGGAGCACTAATTTAACTAAAGCGGGGGGAGATCATAATTTTCGCATGGAAATAGCTTCTGGCAATCGTAGCGTCTGTTTGCCTGATTGTTTTGCTGTTCATCCCTGGCATCCAGCCGGAATAAGGGCAAAACGCCAAGAAGAAGCAACTTTAAAATATTACGCTTTATTAGATGAATTGACACAATGGTCGGTTGATAATAAAAAACCGCACCATAAAGATAGAAAAGAAGTTACAGATACAATATATAAAGAAAACGAGAGCTTTTTTAATGAATTCATAACATTATATTTAGAAGAAGAGAAAAAAGAAATCTTTTACGAAAAAAATATGTTAACGCAAAAAATAATTTGTAAATACAAGCAATTAAGGGGAATTTTTGGTAGAATAAGAAGGGGTATTTTTTCATTAGCATAAAAATTTTATGAAAATATCAGTTATTGGTTCAGTAAAAATAGATTCAAGATGGCGAAGAAAGTTGTTTTTGTATAACTTAGATTCTTTTGATATTGTTTCTGAAATACTTTACTGGAGAGTGAACATTGTGGGAAAATACGCTGATTTTGTAAAAGAAGAAATTCTAAAACGCTATAAAAATGCTGTAGTCACTACCGACGACGATTCTTCTTATTATGAGGTTACAAAAAATCAGCTTCAAGGTAGCCAATACGATATTGTTCTATTTTGGGAAGAAGATAATTGGTTTTTGTGTTCTAGTAAATATATATTTCTTTATTTATTATCAGAGTTTGAAAAATCTTCAGCTGAAGTGTTAACCATAAGTCATCTTATTACTTCGTGGAAAACAAAAAAACTTCTGCCAGTTACTGGTAAAGAAAATTATCTTTATGGAGAATATAAAGTTGATAAGGAGTCACAAAAAAAAGTTTGGGAAAAATATTCTGAAGCTTATCTAACTGGCATCTCTGCAATATATAAAAAACAATTAGCGCTTGAAGCATTGGAATTTACTAAACCTTATATAAAAGACCAAAAAAGTGCTCGCCAATTTGAATTGAGCAGAGAAAAAGGGGAAAAATTTTTAGAAAAAAGAAGTTTTATTGAAATGATTCCAACCGTTCAAGTTATTAGAGAAGTATTTAGATTTCATACCGTTGATAGGATTATAAGTTTTCGCAAGGCAAAGCAAGTTTTAAAATTAAGAGATAAAGGATATTTATAATAATGGATATTTTAGAAGAAATTTACCAACAGAGCAATGGCAGTGAAACGGGTTTTTTACATAAGAACGTTTTATTTATTGGTTCTGAGTCATACGATGCGCCAACTATCACTATTATACAAGGGTTAGATGATTTAGGATTTGAAGTCTATACTATAAAAAAGCCGAATATCAACTCGTGGTTTTGTAATAAGGTAGTAGATAGTACTGACGGATTGAAATTTGACTTTGTATTAAGCAATCTTAGCTGGGGTACAAAGTGGAGTTACTATGAAAAATATAATTTGAAACCTTATTTGAAGGTACTGATAGATGGCGATGATAACCAATTTTACTGCAAAAGCTGGAGGAAAAAATACAGCTACTATGAAAAATCATTTGTATTTAATCCGCCAGAAGATGTTAAAAATTTAAATATTATGCCCTATCGTTGGGTGGAATCCTTAGGAAGTTATGAGCCAGATATAGTATTTGTTTCCCAAAAATCATTTGATGACAAAGAGTCCTTATACCTGCCTTTCGGCATCCACAAACAATATTATGATTTTTTTATAAATAAGAGCACAGCCGAGAGATCTACTGACTTTTTACATGTTCCAGGTCCCGCCTTATATAAAGATAGAATGAATCTTTTATTAAGGATATGCCGGAAATTTAAAATCATTCCAGGCAATATAAAAATTAGCGAAGATAGGTCAAGAGAAGTGGTTGCAGAAAAGATCAGGGAAAATTTCCTTAAAGATGATAATGTTCACAGCTATCACAGATGGGCAATGAGCGTGCCGTATTTTGATGACTTAAATAATGCAAAAGTTTTAATTTACCCTGGCATAGACCCTTATCCTTTCTGGGATTCCAAAAGGCAATGGGAAGCCTACGCTTCAGGATGTCTGGTGATGATGTCTAAACCCAATATTGATGTGTCTGAATATCCAATAACCGAGATATGCAACTACGCAGTCTACGGCTCTTACCTTGAATTTATCCAAAAATGCAGGTATCTTTATAATCATCAGGACTTCCTTGATAAATTGAGAAGAGACTCTTTTGAAAGGTCAAAAAAGTATTTTACCCCAAAGCCAATAGCAAATTATTTTTTGAAGTTAATAAAAGAAAATATAAAAATAAATTAAAGATATGAATTTATTAAATATTTCATCGTCAGTCGCAAGGAAAATATACTTGAAATCAAGGGAGAGATTTTTGAACTCTTTTTCTATGGTATCTCAAGTTAAAAATACCGGACTTAATAAAGAAGGATCGGAAATTTACCGTATTTTAGAAAGCAGAGTTGAAAAAGAGAAGAAAAAAGATCCAAATGATCCTAGTATCCATTCGTACGGAAGAGTTCAGCAAATAGAGAGGATAGCCAGCGTTGCAGAATATTGCGCCCAAAAATACGAAGGTGATTTTGTTGAAATAGGCTGCTATATTGGGCAAACGACAAGAGAACTTGCCCGAGTTGCCAAAGCATACGGACGTCGGGTTATTGCCGTAGATCCTTGGGAACAAGGTACCCAGGACTGCAATAGCAATGAATACGATAGGTTTTTGGAGAGTATAAAGCCTTATGCCAGCGTGGTAGATATTGTCCGGAGGTCTTCTCTTGATAAAAAAACAAAAGCAGCGGTTAAGTCCAGAAAGCTTTGTTTTGCGTCAGTGGACGGGCTTCACACTTATCAGGCATGCTTATCTGATATTTTAACCGTCAAGCATACGCTCGGAATAATTGCTGTTGATGATGTATCGTGGGATAGCGAAGTAATGCTTGCGTTTGAGAGAGGCGCTTATCTTACTGCAAGGACTCCTATCTGGCAGAAGCTTTGCCGGGAAGGATACTTGGTAAAAAAAATATAATCACATGAAACCATATCCTGAAATTTTAATTACTGGTTTTCCCAATTCCGGAACAAGTTTTTTATGTAATTTAGTTGTTGCTCTGGGCAAATCACCGGGGAATCAACGAGATTTAAAAGATGCCGATAAGCATAACAGATATGGTTATTTTGAAAATATGAAAATGCGTAATTTAGCGCACGAAATTTTGGGCCACGAATATTTTAAGTTTTGGGATAAAGAATTCATTCCTCTTCATCCTCTTGAATTTCCAAAGGAAAAAATTGATAAATATTCTAAGCTAATTGCAAAAATAGCCCAAGAAGGAAATATAGAGGTTTGCAAAGACACTATTTTTCCTATCATTTTCAAGGTTTTTCCAAAAGAAAGCAAATATATTGTTATTAAACGGGACACAGTAAAATGTTACGAGTCTCCGCAAAAGGGAGGTCACTCAAAAATTCCTTGTTCTTTCGAGGAATTTCTGGAAGCTTATAATAAATACTATGGTTTAGTAAGCCAGATGGCCAAAGAGGTTAGCGTATTACAAGTAAATTATGAAGATTTTTATGCCGACTTTAACAGATCAGTTCAAAAAGTTTCAGAATTTATTGGGGTTGCATTAAGTGCGGAAAGATTAAATGACTTGAAGAAAATTTTTAAACCTAGACAGAGTCTTTTAAAGAAAATTTTGTCTTACATTTAAAATATATGATTTCTAATAAAAATAAGCCAATTAAAAAATTAGTCTTAGATGAAGAGGAAGTAAAGGATGTCAAAAATATAGCAACAGGTGTTTACTATCCATTGTCAGGTTTTTTAAGGGAGAAAGATTTTAAAGGAGTTGTTTCAAAAATGCGCTTGGCAAATGGAAAGATCTGGAGCATTCCCGTGGTTTTGGATATTGATGAAAAAAAATTCAAAGAGTTGAAAAATGAAAAAAATATTCTTCTGACAAATTCAAATGACAAATCCGTTGCATTATTAAAAGATGTTGAGATTTATGGATATGAGAGGGAAATATGGGCCAAGAATGTATTTGGAACGTTAGACAAAAATCATCCAGGAGTCAAAGACGTATACCAGCGTAAAGAATACTTAGTAGGAGGTAAAATAGAGCTTTTAGACGATTCTAAGGGACTATTTAAAGAACATAATTTTACTCCATCAGAAATCAAAAAAATATTCAGAGATAAGGGCTGGAAAACGGTTGTTGCTTTTCAGACAAGGAATGTGCCTCACAGAAGCCATGAGGCCTTACAGAAGATAGCCTTGAAGTTGGTTGATGGATTGCTGGTTCAGCCAGTCATAGGCAAAAAGAAGCCAGGTGACTTCAAAGATGAAGTGATAATAGAATGCTACCAGGTTTTATTAAAAAAACATTACCCAAAAGGCAAATCCTTTTTTGCAATTTTACCCATGAAAATGAATTATGCTGGCCCGAGAGAAGCTGTAATGCATGCCTTAATTAGAAGGAATTACGGTTGTACTCACATGATTGTAGGCAGAAATCATGCAGGAGTTGGCGATTATTACGATTCTTATGCGGCTCATAGAATTTTTGACCAGTTTACCAAGGAAGAATTAGGCATAGAAATACTTAAATATGAAAATATAAGCTATTGCTACAAATGTAAAGATTTTGTTTTAGATAATCTGTGCCCCCACAAGCCAGAAGATAAATTCCAGATTTCAGGAACCAAAATGAGAGGCATGATTCAAAATAAGGAAAAGTTGCCTAAGGAATTATTAAGGGCTGATATTGAAGAGATTATTATTAAATATGAGAATCCTTTTGTAGATTAATTCAATAACCAATGGAGAATAAAAAAATATTTATTTTGTGGCTGACTGGGCTTTCGGGAGCTGGCAAAACCACTTTAGCAAAATCAGTTAAAGAAAAAATATCTAAATATCATGATAAGGTCCATCATTTAGATGGAGATGAGGTAAGAGCCGCATCAAAAGAACCTTTGGGTTTTGATAAAGTTGGCCGCGACAAAAATATAAAGCTTGCTATAGAATTAGCAAAAAGTTACCAGGATAATGGGTATATTGTTATAGCCAGCTTTATTTCTCCTTATAAAGAGCATCGACAATGGGGCAAGGATTCATTGCAAAATTATATAGAAGTGTTTGTTGACGCGCCTCTGGAAATTTGCGAACTAAGGGATACAAAGGGAATGTACAAAAAAGCAAGAGCTGGTGAAATCAGCTTTTTTACCGGTATATCAGATCCCTATGAAAACCCAGAAAACCCAAATTTAGTAATAAAAACACACATAGAATCTTTAGATGAGTGTGTTAGAAAAATAATTGACTATTTAGCCGGTAAAAAATTGATACGATGATTACCATATTTTCTATACCCAAAGCTTTTGAGGGTCATTTTAATATTATTCAGAGAAATGCTATTCAGAGTTGGCTGGCTCTTGAACCAAAATGTGAAATTATTCTTTTTGGTAATGAAGATGGAGTGGCTGAAACGGCGAATGAGTTTCATTTGAGGCATATCTCAAAAATTAAGCGTAATGAGTTTGGGACACCATTGTTGAACGGGGTATTTAAGGAAGCTCAAGTAATTGCCAACTATGAAAAGGTGGCATACGTGAATGCAGACATTATTTTACTGGATGATTTTATAAAAACCGCGAACAAGGTGACATTTCCTTCTTTTTTAATGATTGGCCAACGATGGGACGTAGATTTTGATAAGCCAGTTAATTTTAATGATGCGGAGTGGGAGCAGGTGATGAGAAGTTATGTAACCTTGCATGGTAAACTGCATGGTCCGTCTGGGGTTGATTATTTTATATTTCCCGTAGGTACCTATGAAACCATCCCCCCTTTTGCGATAGGACGGCCTGTGTGGGATAATTGGCTTTTATATTATACTCGTCTTCGTAATATACCACTCATTGATGCAACTGAATCTGTTATGGTAGTTCATCAAAACCATCCCTATGCTCATCCTAAAGGAGCAGAAGGTCTTTGGAATAGCCCAGAAGCAAAGGAAAATCTTAGGTTAGCCGGTGGTCACTCTCACGTATTTACTGCTGAAGATGTAGATTGGATCCTTAGCCCAAAAGGACTGGAAAGAAAAAAAATAAGGATTCAATATGTATCTCGCTACTTTGAAACTTTGGCAATTTTGAATCCTGGTTTAGGTTCTTGGCCAAAGATAGTCAGCATGTTATTATCTCCAAAAAAATGGGGAGGTAAAATGGCAAGGAGAATAAGAGCCTTTTTTAAAACTTCATATCAATCTCAATCGACTAAAAATAAGGGGAATAAATAATTTTATTATGGATAACCAAAGGATAAAAATGGCTATTTTCCAACCATCTAATATTAGAACAACTAACGCTTTTTATAGTGGTCCCCATTCCATATTTAAATATCTTCAAGAAAATTGTAATTATGAAGTAACCTATTTTATTGACGATGAAAGTACAAAATTCAATAGTATTGCTATCAAATATCTAAAAGAAGATAAATTGAAAACTTTTTTTTTGAGGGGCTTAAGGAAAATTTTTGGGACGTTTAAATATTATTGGAAAATTCCCTATTACCAGAACCTGGATTTTAATGCCTATGATGTTATTGTCACAGAAGGCATACACTGGCCATTTTTAGATTATTTTAAAAGTATCCCCAATAAAGTTATTTTACAAGATTCAATTTCTTACTACTATCAACTTTCTCATAACCAAAGAAAATATTTAAATAAATATTTTGATACATCACTAGCAGTAGTTGTTAATGATAAAATACCTGTTTTATATAAAGCAAATAACCTAGAGATCAGCAATGAGATAATAGGATATGCTGTAGATTTAAGCTTGATTTCATTCCTTGAAAGAAGAGAGTGTAAGGGAAGATTGGTGTCAGTCGGCAGATTAGTCCAAGAAAAGGGATTTGAATACATAATAAAAGCCATTGCTTCACTTAAGGACAAATATCCTAATATAATGCTTGATATATATGGCCAGGGTGACTTAAGAGATCGTTTGCAAAAATTAATTCAATCTCTTGGGTTGGATAATATGGTTTTTTTGAAAGGGTTTTTAAGGCACGAGGATTTATTAAAAAAACTCAATAGCTATGACCTATTCGTATCATGCCCAATTTCTACTGAAAATTGGGAAGAGTATTTTGGAATGGCGAATTTAGAAGCTCTTGCCTCTGGTTTGCCGGTGATAACCACCGATTCAGGCGCTATAACATTTGTTATGAAGGATAAAGCTGTTATTTTAGAACAAAAAAATGAAAACCAAATTGCCATGGCTATTGAAAATTTTATCAATAACCCTAGATTGGTGCAAAGCTATTCAATCGGAGGCAGAAAATATGTCCAAGAAAATTATTCAGTACCAGTTGTCGCCAATAAGTGGGATAAAGCTATTAAAGGTTTTCTATACGGAGTGTAATTTTACGAACGATTAGACTTATTGGCGGTACTTATTGTATTATTAATATTCCAACATATTATACTATTATGGAACTTAAAAGATTTATTTATATTATTTATATGAAAATAGGCTGGTTTCTTGCCAAATTTAAACTTGATGAGATACCTTTTTTGAGGAAGATAAACAAATCGGTAGTTCGATTATTGAGGCCAAAATTGATGAAAATTCAGGGTCATACGATGTTTTTAGACAGAGAAGATTCTCTCCACCTTTCATATAATAAAATTTTTGAACCTATTTTTGAACCAAATGAAACAAATCTTGTAAAAAAAGTCATAAAAAGGGGCGATGTTGTAGTGGATATTGGAGCTAACATTGGGTACTATAGTTTAATTTTTCTAAAAATAATAGGCGAGGAGGGAAGGGTCTTTTCCTTTGAACCAGATCCATACTGTTTTAATTTGCTTAAAAAAAATATAGAAATAAACCACTATAACAATGCAATGTTAATACAAAAGGCCATCTCAAATGAAAATGGCCGTGCTAAATTGTATATTTCTGATTCTTATAATGCGAATCAAACAATACATGATTTACATGATGACCGCCGTTCAATTGAGATTGAAACCATCCGCTTGGATGATTATTTCAGGGACTACAACAAGAGAATTGATTTTATAAAAATTGATACCGAGGGCTCTGAAGCAAAAATACTGCAAGGCATGCCATTACTACTTCAAAAAAATAAAGACATTAAAATAATGGCAGAATTTTGGCCTCTCGGCTTAAAAAAATCTGGAGCGGATCCAGCAAAGTATTTAGAGTTAGTTTTAGGGTATGGATTTAAAATATATGATATTAATGAAGAGGGGATGGATTTATCTAACGCAGAATCTTTATTAAAAAAATATACTGCAGAAAAGGGAAACTATACCAATTTATTATTTAAAAGATAGTTATGGTTTTTGAAAAATATTCCCAATACTACGATGCTTTGTACCAAAATAAAGACTACCAAAAGGAAGTTGATTTTTTAGTAGATGTTATAAAAAAATATTCTCCAAGAGAAGTAAAAGATGTCTTGAGTTTAGGATGCGGAACGGCCAGCCATGATATTGAACTAGCCAAACGAGGTTTTGCCATTACCGGAGTTGATCAGTCAGAAACGATGCTTGAAATTGCACAAGAAAAGACCGGAAAAGAAAACGTGAACATTGATTTTAAATTAGGGGATGTGACAAATATCAAACTTGATAAGCAGTTTGATTTTGCCATGGCAATGTTTAACATTGCAGGTTACATGTTAGAAAACGAACACATGGAAGGTTTATTGAAAAATACGGCAGGCATGTTAAAAAAAGATGGCCTATTTGTCTTTGATTGCTGGTATGGACCAGCAGTATTAAAAGACAAACCCATGGATCGGGAAAAGCAGTTTATCCAAGACGGAAAAACGCTGACCCGAAAAACCACCCAGAAGTTAGATTTTGAAAAAAACATCATTGATATTACCTTTGAAATTTCAGAAGACGGAAAAACACTTACCACAGAAAACCACAAGATGAGGTTTTGGGGTTTAGAAGAACTTGAATCTTTATTGAATACCAGCGGCTTTGAATTAGTTAAAGCCTGCAATTTCATGGACTTAGATTCAACTATTTCAGATGACCATTGGGATATTTTTATAATTGCACAAAAAATATGATTAACCCCCACACCATAACAAGCTTTAAATTATGTTTTTTGTATATATACTAAAGAGTAAGAAGAATAAGGAATTATATCTAGGATATACCTCAGACTTGTTGAAGAGATTCAAAAAACATAATTCAGGTCTTGTTAGGTCAACAAAATCTAAAACTCCGTGGAGTCTTATCTACTATGAAGCATATGCTTCAAGGCAAGACGCGACCCATAGAGAGCATAATCTTAAATTAAGAGCTAAAGCTTTGAAACAACTCAAGAATAGAATAAAGAGTTGCCTTGAAGACTAAGCTTATTTGGTGTGGGGGTAAAAAAAAACATCGGAATTTTATTTCCGGTTTCAAGAAAGATGGGGGTTTTTCAGTATGCCATGAGTATTGCTGAGGCGCTCATAAATAGCAATGAAGATTTTAACTATACTATTTTATACTTTGGCCAAGAAAGCCCGAAAGATTTTTTAAAAATTAAGAATGTATCTCATGTAAGATTCATTTCTTTAGATGCCAGTCCCAATCATTTTTTAAGTAAAATGAATTTTTTCTTTAATTGTTTTCTAGGATATCCATTTTTTACTACCAATAAAAAAAATAAAGAAATATTAAAGAATGTTAACATAGATCTTTTAATTATTCCTTTTCAGCTTATGTTTGGTTTTGAGCATAATATTCCCTACATTGTTTCCATTCCGGATGTAATGTGGAAATATTATCCAAACTTTCCAGAGTACACTCTTTTAAAAAGAATAAAGCTTAATTTTGTAGTTCATTATTGTACAAAATACTCTCTTTTAAATGTGGTTGATGCATCAACAGGGTTTTCAGATCTCGTAACATTTTATCATGTTCCAGAGAAAAAAATAAAAATCATACCATATATTCCGCCTGGCTACATCTATGAATTTAAAGACATGAGCAAAGAATCTGCAACTACCCTGCTTTTAAAGTACCACTTGCCAGAGAAATTCATTTTTTATCCAGCTCAGTTTTGGTTTCACAAAAACCATCTAAGATTAATTGAAACATTGAAAATAATAAAAGAAGAAAAGAATGCTAAAATTAATTTAGTATTAGTTGGAAATCCGGGAGCCAATAACGAGAATTATAAAAAAGTGATGGATTTAGTGAAAGAATTGAGTATAGAGGACCAAATTTTCCATTTGGGATATGTGACAGATAAAGAAATAGTTGCCTTGTATAAAAAATCTACTGCATTAGTGTTTCCTACCTTAATAGGGCCAACAAGCATACCGCCATTGGAGGCGATGACGTTGGGAATACCAGTTTTGTGCTCAAACTTGTTTTCTATGCCAGAAGAGGTAGGAGATGCTGGAATGCTATTTAACCCGTTTAATCCAATGGATATGGCTGAGAAAATCTACAAAGTTTGGTCAGATGAAAGCTTAAGGGAAAAAATGGTTATCAAGGGATATGAAAAAATGAACGATTTAAACCTTGAAAAGTATGCTAAAATGTGGATAATGGCGGTAAAAGAGGGATTAGATAAAATTGGATAAAATATGAAAAAACAAATAGAAGTTATCAAAGAAAAAAGGGGGAAGATTATTGCCATCATTATTTACAGCTCGTTTAAAAAAAACGGGACTAATTTTTTTACTCCATATGACTTTTCACAGCAACTGGCATTTATTTCAAGGCCTAAAGGATCGACCATTGAATCTCATACTCATAGGGTGGTAAAAAGACATGTGAAACTGACCCAAGAAACTCTTTTTGTTAAAAAGGGGAAAGTAAAAGTAAATTTATACGACCATAAAAAAAAGTATTTAGATTCAAGAATTTTAAAAACAGGAGACATTATATTATTGGCTTCCGGAGGCCATGGATTTGAATTTTTAGATAATTCAGAAATAATAGAAGTGAAACAAGGTCCATATACAAGCGATAAAGATAAAATGATATTTACGCCATGATTCCAGTGAATAGGCCATTATTTATTAGTGGAGAAAAAGAATATTTGGCAAAATGCATTGACGAAAGCTGGATTTCCTCTGATGGTCCTTATGTTAAAGAATTTGAAGAAAGTTTTAGTAAATATGTGAATAGAAAATACGGAGTTGCTGTTTCTTCTGGGACGGCGGCCTTGGAAGTTGCAGTGGGCACTTTAGGGTTAAAGCAAGGAGATGAAGTTATAATACCTACTTTTACCATTATTTCCTGCGCCTCAGCTGTTACGTCTTATGGAGGAGTCCCTGTTTTTGTTGATGCTGATCCCGAGACTTTTACCATTGACGTTTCTAAAATAGAAGAAAAAATCACTAAAAAAACAAAAGCCATAATGGCAGTCCATATTTATGGCCATCCCTGCGACATGGATGCTATTTTAAAAATTGCCAAGAAGCATAAGTTATTAATCATTGAAGATGCAGCCGAAGCCCATGGTGCAAAATACAAAGGCAAAATATGCGGAAGCTTCGGAGATATATCTGTTTTTAGCTTTTATGCCAATAAAATTGTTTCCACCGGAGAAGGGGGAATGGTTTTAATGGATAATGAGAAGTATTATGAAAGGGCTAGGTCTTTAAGAAATCTTGCATTCGGCAAAGGTGAAAAAAGATATCATCATTCAGAATTGGCCAGAAATTACAGAATGACAAACTTGCAAGCAGCTTTAGGTGTTGCCCAATTAAAAAATATTGAAAAGCTTATTGATATTAAAATAAACAATGCTAAGAAATATACAGAATTATTAAAAGATGTTAAGGGATTAAAATTACCCATTAAAAAAGAGTGGGCGAAAAACGTTTATTGGATGTATGGAGTTGTGCTGGACGAATCTTTAGGCATGAATGCTGAAGAATTCGCAGAAAAATTGATGGAGGTTGGAGTTCAGACTCGCCCATTTTTCTATCCCATGCATTTACAACCTGTTTTTTCCGCCAAAGGCGGATCTGCCTCTTGCAGAAAAAATACACTAAATAACAAGGGCAGTTTTCCTGTTGCAGAAAGGATTGCCAAATACGGATTATATCTGCCCAGCGGACTCGGCTTAACAAAAGAAGAAATACAGCAGGTCTCAGAAGCTGTAAGAAAAATTTTAACATAAAAAGAGCCCATAATGTTTTAGCTGAATGCTGCAGCAAAATGGGCCTGGTGGGTGGATTCTGTGACTCGAAGGAGTAGTTACTATCGAGGGTATCTTCTTTACTTTTTGAAGAAACTCTCAATGACCATCTGTACAAACCATGCTATTCCGACAATCAAAGCGATCGTCGCCGTGATGATGGTGAACAACGGGAATTCATCTCCGTAATCATATCGTTTTTTCTCCCTTGTGTCATCAGAGCTTCTACTGTCAGGTTGCGACATAGCAATGCTTCTCCTTTCTTAGTGGTCAAAGAGATTGAGAGCGTATAGAAACACCCACATAGTGAGGAATATCAAGTAAATGAATCTGATACCCCAGGTGTGAGTAACAAACTTTTCCAATCCTTTTGGCGGAGAGATCTGGCTGAATCGGCTGAATTGGCCATTGGGTAATCCCAAATTAAATTCTAGTTCTTTGCCTCTCTGTATCATCAGGCGAAAGAGTTTAATGTTCCTCTGCTCAATGAAAAGAATGGCAAACATGCTAGTTATTCCAATTACTGGAATCATGGTTGTGTAGCCTTGCGGCAGGGGTTTTTGCAGAGCCTGGCTGTAGAAAGTCAGCAAGGCCGATTGGATGGCAGCGGTAAAAGCAGTTGTGATGAATCTCAAGTTGATAAAGAGTCGGTGGTTAGCTGAAATTTCTTGGTATTCGGCGCGATAGTTTTCTTGAATGTCTGATCTTTCTTCGTTCACGAGTATCTCCTATGAGAGTTGTATTTTATAAGAACTATCGTTATATTATCATAAAAAATTATTATGTCAACTCTTTAATTCAAAATGAAAACAGATATTAAAAAATGCCCGTCACGCGTATTGCGCAACGGGCTTTTGATTGAATCAGATCAAACTTCTTCTCTTTTTCTGAAGACTATGCCATCTTCGGTAAGTTGTCCCTTGAGGAGATTGATAAATCCCTCAATATGAAAGGCACGTTTCTTGCCAACTTCCCAGCCGAGGCGGGTTCTGAAACAGAATCGAGTTTTGGGATCAACCCATTCTAATGTGTACCAAATATCTTTTAAACACGATCCTGGATTACGGTAGGTGACGTTAGAATCACTAACGTACCACTCCATATCAACTGCTGGCTGGTCGTGATACAGTTGAGCTGAGCGTATAATCAGATCCATTGCCATATTAGTAAGCTTATCAGCATCCATAAGTGCAATTTGCACTCTTGAATGATTATCATCATTCGGTTTGTTATGGCCGAGCACAGCTTCAAACAGGATTGCGCAATCGTTGCTTGAAATTGAAATGCCTTCAAGCCATGAAAGAATGAGTTCTTCTATCGCAGGCACAAAAGCGTTGCCGCGGCCATACTTGCTTTCCAGAAGCCGGTCAGCGTTATGACAGAGTGCGGCTATTTCTGCCAAGTAAGCTATATGTTCATCGTTCCATTCATCTAAGGCAATTCGTTTTGCCCATGTTGCTACACGGACAACATGATGGATATCATGTCCTCCATGAACGCCTTCATGAGCTTTGGCAACGCGATCATGAACAAGACTTAAACTAGCTACCATGTCAGTCTCCTAAAAGTTGTTATTCAAGATACTAGCACTATGCTAATATCAGGACTATGGACATATTATCACAAATTTTTGCTTTGTCAAGAAACCGGTATTGCAAAAAATGATAAATTAGGGTAGTATATTGTTATCAAATAATGACGGTTGATTTAACGAAAAAAGCTCCAGGAGGAGAGCAAAGCTTCCTGTGGGATAAAAAGATTTTAGTTACTGGTGCCCATGGTTTTATGGGTCAGTATTTAATTAAAAATCTCTTAGAAAAGAGAAAAGTTCCAAAGGAAAATTTATTTTTACCAACCTTTGAAGAGCTTGATTTAAGGAAGTGGGAAGATTGTAAGAAGGCAGTAAGGGGACAAAACATTGTAATTCACTTGGCGGCTAAAGTAGGAGGCATAGGGTTTAATTTAGAAAAACCAGGGGAATTATTTTTTGACAATTTGGTTATGGGGGCCAACTTAATGGAAGCCGCCAGACAAGAAGGGGTTGAAAAATTCGTAGCCGTAATCACCGTTTGTGCTTATCCAAAATTTACCCCAGTACCATTCAAAGAAGATGACTTGTGGAATGGGTATCCAGAAGAAACCAATGCCCCCTATGGATTAGCAAAAAAAATGTTGTTGGTACAGGCACAAGCTTATAGAAAGCAGTATGGATTTAACGCTATTTCTTTATTGCCGGTAAATATGTATGGTCCCGGAGATAATTTTGATCCATCAAAATCCCATGTCATTGCTGCGTTGATTAAAAAGTTTCATGATGCTAAGAAAAATGGAATTGACCATGTTGAAATATGGGGTACGGGAAAGGTTTCAAGGGAATTCTTGTATGCAGAGGATGGAGTGGAGGGAATTTTATTAGCAGCTGAAAAGTATGATAAAGAAGATCCTATGAATATAGGCGTGGGAAAAGAAATTACCATAAAAGATTTAGTTGATGTGATTGTGAAATTAACTGATTTTAAAGGTGAAATAAGATGGGATGCATCAAAGCCAGATGGACAGCCAAGAAGAATGTTAGATGTATCAAGAGCAAAGCAGGAACTCGGTTTTGAGCCAAAAACAGATTTTGTAGAAGGACTTAAAAATACTATTGAATGGTACGAACAGAATTCTCTGTAAAATTACAAAATACAAATCACAAATTACAAACAAATACTAATGAGTGAAATTCCAAATTCAAGGCAATATGATTTAGAAGAAAGAACTGCCGTTTTTGCTGAAAATTGTAGAAATTTTACTAGAGGCTTACCAAAAAATATCCATAATCTTGAATATGCTAAGCAACTCGTAAGATCGTCTGGTTCGCAAGCAGCTAACTATATTGAAGCTAGTGAAGCGGTAAGTAAAAAAGATTTTACGCACAGGATGAAGATCTGTAGAAAGGAGACAAAAGAAAGTTGTTTGTGGCTAAGATTATGTGATACTAATAATCAGGACTTAGAAAAAGAAAGAAAATTATTACTTGATGAAGCAACGCAATTGAGAAAAATATTTACATCAATTATTAACAAAAGCAAGCTTTAAATTTAGTATTTTAGAATTTTGATATTATTTGTAATTTGTAGCTTGTAGTTTAGTATTTATGACAAAGAAGGCATTAATATTTGGAGTGACAGGACAAGACGGCTCATATTTAGCCGAATTTTTGCTTTCTAAAGGATATGAAGTCCATGGTGTGGTTCGAAGATCTAGCAGTTTTAATACCGGTAGAATCAACCATATTATTGTAGATGAGCAGCATACTCCCGGAGCAAAATTTTTGTTTTATTATGGAGATATGGCTGATGCCACTAGCTTGATTTCTCTTATCCAAAAAATCCAACCAGATGAAATTTATAATTTAGCTGCACAATCGCATGTGAAAGTTTCCTTTGAAATTCCAGAATACACGGCTAACGCCGATGGGTTAGGCCCCTTAAGAATTTTAGAAGCTATCAGGTTACTTGGCTTGGAAAAGAAAACAAAATTTTATCAGGCATCAACAAGCGAATTGTATGGCAAGGCAATTGAAATACCGCAGACTGAAAATACTCCTTTTTATCCAAGATCTCCTTATGCTGCTGCAAAACTGTATGCGTATTGGATAACGAAAAATTACCGGGAAGCTTATGATATTTTTGGTACTAATGGAATTTTATTTAACCATGAATCTCCAAGAAGGGGAGAAACATTTGTTACTAAAAAAATAACCCAGGGGATTGCAAGGATCAAAGCAGGGTTAGATAAGAAAATATATCTTGGAAATATTGAAGCTCAAAGAGATTGGGGTTTTGCGCCAGAATATGTAGAATCAATGTGGCACATACTCCAACAGGAAAAGCCCGATGACTTTGTTATTGGAACTGGTGAAACTCATTCAGTTAAAGAATTCCTTCAAGAAGCATTTTCATATGTCGGGTTGAATTGGCAAGATTATGTACAGGTTGATTTATTTTATTTAAGGCCTACCGAGGTTAATATTTTACTTTCTAACCCTAAAAAAGCAAAAGAAAAATTGGGTTGGGAAAGCAAGGTAAAGTTTAAGGATTTAGTGAAAATTATGATTGATGCTGACATGAGGGCTTTAGGTTTGACCCCGCCAGGTGAAGGAGATAAGATTTTAGCAGAAAAATTCCCAAATAAGTGGTGGAAAAAAGATTAATTTATTTAATGGAGACAAAATTTAAAAAAATATTTGTTGCTGGTGGAGATGGTTTTTTAGGTCAAAATGTAGTGAAATTACTACAAAATAAGAATTTAAATTTTGTGTCCCATTCTTTGGGTGATGGATACGATTTTCGTAATTTTGAACAGACAAAAGAACTGTTTGAAAAAGAAAGATTTGATGCAGTCATAAACTGCGCCGCATTTGTAGGAGGGATCCAATTTGGTTATAAGCATTCAGGGGAAATATTTTATAACAATGTGTTGATGGGTTCATATCTTATGGAAGCAGCTCGTTTAACTGGAGTAAAGAGATTTGTGAATCCTCTCTCTAATTGTGTTTATCCAGCTCATCTGATAAAATTTAAAGAAGAAGATTTATGGTCGGGTCCGCCCCATGAATCGGTATTTTTTTATGGCATGGTCAGAAAAATAAGTTGGGTGCAGGGCATGGCCTATAAGCAGCAATATCATTTTGATTCAATCCACTTGATTTTGCCCAATATGTACGGTCCAAGAGATCATTTTGATGAAACAAAATCGCATGCTTTGGGAGCCTTGGTTATGAAATTTTTGGAAGCAAAAAGAAACAATGAACCAGAGGTTGTAGTCTGGGGTACTGGAAAACCAATTAGGGAATGGCTTTACGTTGAAGATGGAGCAGAGGCTTTAATAAGAGCCTTGGAAATAGAATCTCAAATTGAGCCAATTAATATTGGCCAAGAAGAGGGCATTTCTATTTTAGAATTAGCAAAGTTGATAAAGGAAATAGTTGGTTATCATGGGTCTATCGTTTTAGATACATCAAAAACAGATGGAGCTTTGGTGAAAATTATGGAAGTGAGCAAAATGAAAAAAGTTTTTAATTGGTCTCCTAAAACTAAATTAATTGAAGGAATTAAAAAAACAGTTGAATATTACGAAAATAATTTTTAAAACAAATGTTTAGAAATTCATGTTTAGTGTGCAATTCGCCAAAGCTTGCCAGGATAATGGACTTGGGGATGCACCCATTTGCTGACACTTTTATACCAAGATCAAGACTAAGCGAACCAGAGCCAATTTACCCACTATTGTGCGATTTATGTCAGAACTGCGGGCATATACAAACTTCATGCATCACCGATCCAAATAGTAGGTATGCCTCATATGATTATTCCTATACATCTTCAAATTCTGGTTTTTCAAAAAACCATTGGCAAAACTATGCTAAAGAAGTTTCCCTTAAAATAAATTTAAAACCAAGATCTTTTATTATTGAAGTGGGGTCCAATGATGGATTCTTGGCAGAACAATTCCAAAATCAAGGTTATAAGGTTTTGGGGGTTGACCCTTCGCCGTTTATGGCAGACTTAGCAAAAAAAAGAAATGTTAAAACGTGGATAGGATTGTTTAATTCAGTGAATAGCAAAAAAATAGAGAAGAGATTCGGTAAAGCCCAGCTCATAGTAGCTAATAATGTTTTTAACCATGCTGACTCGCCTCTTGATTTTCTAAAGGCAGCAAAGAACTTATTGGCAGAAAACGGCACTTTTATATTTGAATCCCCTTACTGGCTTTATACGTTTGAATCTAAAAAGTTTGATCAGATCTATCATGAACATGTTAGTTATTTTACGGTTACTTCAGCCAAAAAACTTTTAGAAGAGGCAGGATTTAAAATAAGCGATGTTCAATTAGTAGATTACCATGGAGGATCAATAAGGGTTTTTGCTAAAAGAAATGAATATATAAAAAAAGATCCACTGGTAGTTAAAAAGATGATAAGCAAAGAGAAATCCTTAAAGCTTTTTGATAAAAAAATATATTTTTATTTTATGGAACATATTTTAAGGCAACGCAATACTTTTTTAAAAAAAATATACGATATAAAATCTAAGGGCAATGCAATTGTTGCCGTAGGAGCTGCTGCCAAGGGAAACACTTTTCTTAATTTTTATAATTTAAATCATTTGACCATTGATTATGTTACTGACTCCTCTTTGTATAAATGCGGAAAATATACTCCCTTAACAAGGATTCCTATTGAAAAAGACGATATTTTTTCTAACTACAAAGAGGTATATGCTTTGATACTTTCCTGGAATATTTCCAGCCAGCTCAAGGAAAAATTGTATAAAATTAATAAAAAAATAAAATTTATTTCTTTACCGTAATTATGAAAAAACGCAATATTTGGAAAAATGTAAAATTTCCCTTGCAGTTGATACATGAAAAGAGGGGTAAGATAGTAGATGTTTTTTATAAAGAAAATATCAACCATGTGGCTGTTATAGATTCAAAAGCCGGGGCAAGAAGGGGAGACCATTATCATAAAAAAACAACCCAGCACATGCTTATTACTAAAGGCTCTTTAGAGTACTGGCATAAGCCCTTGAATTCAAAAAAACCTGCAACATTTGAATTGCTTGAAGAGGGGGATTTAGTTTCAACCCCTCCTTTAGAAATACACGCTTTAAAAATAGTCAGAGAAAACCAATTTATAGTATTTTCAGAAGGCAAAAGGGGCGGCAAAGATTATGAATCAGATACTTATAGAGTCAGTTCTTCAATCATCGGCGGAAGAAAGGATGAGATACACCATGCAAGAAAAATATAAAATAAAAAATATTCTTAGGTACTATATAGGAGGTAAAATCGAAAGGTTTTACTTTAGGTTTCTTTTACCGAGGTTTGAGATTGATAGAGGTCTCATTAATAAAACAATACAGGAGTTTAACTTAGACGCTATAACTTCGGATTTAAAAGAAGTATATAGCAACCTTTCTTTCTTGAAGACAGACAACATAGACTATTTTGATACGATGTTAACCTGGTGCAGGGCTGATAGGTATCTGCCAGATAACCCATTTTTTCTCAATCCGCCCAATGTTGCAGCAATTGATTTTCTTTTAAAGCATGCAAAAAAAGATTCTTATATCTTAGACTACTGTTCAGGGTTAGGAAACTTGCTGATTTATTTGAAGAAGATGGGTTTTAAGAATGCGTTTGGATACGATAATTTTTCCCAGGTTAGCTCAGAGACAGTAAATAATTTTTTAGTCAATTTCAATTATCCAGACATAGTCCTTCCAAAAGATCAAGCATTGAAATTAAAGACAAATATCGCACTCTGTATTTCTTACTTCTGGAACCGGCTGGACAAAGATATTATTGAGAAAGAAGTAAATAATCCGGCAATAGAATATATTTTATTGGATTATCCCTATGCTTCTCGACACATCCAAAATTTTAAAATTATAGGCGTGTACAAAAATTTATTAATAGTTTTTAAGCGAAAAAGGTGATAAAAAAGATTAATCAAATGGAACCATGGATAGGAAAAGAAGAACAGAATGCTGTTTTGGAATACATGAAGTCTGGTGGCTGGCTGACTGAATTTCAAAAAACAAGGGATTTTGAAAAAATGATTGCTGATTTTGTCGGCTCAAAGTACTGCTCTATTGTTAGTAATGGAACGGTAAGTTTAACCACTGCGTTAATGGCTTTAGGGATAGGCAAAGGAGACGAAGTTATAGTTCCTGATTACACTATGATAGCTTCAGCTAACTCAATTGTTTTAGCTGGAGCCAAACCCGTTCTTGTTGATATTGATGATGATACTCTTTGCTTAGATTTACAAAAAGTTAAAAAAGCTATAACAAAAAAAACGAAAGCAATCATGCTTGTTACCATAAATGGCAGGTATCCCAACATTGAAGATTTTGTTGATTTTTGCAAAAAAAATAACATTTTTTTAATTGAAGATGCTGCCCAATCTCTGGGTTCAAAATACAAAGGCAAGTATTTAGGAACATTTGGAATTATTGGAAGTTTTTCTTTTTCCTATCCTAAAATCATTACTACCGGCCAAGGCGGAGCTCTTATCACTGATAATGAAAAGGCGTATAAAAAAATATTAAAAATAAGGGATTTTGGCAGGAAAAAAACAGGCGTAGATTACCATGAAGCAATGGGGTACAATTTCAAGTTTACCGATCTGCAATCTGTCATTGGCATAGAGCAGATGAAAAAAATAGAATGGCGGGTTAAGAGAAAAAAAGAAATTTTTGAGCTGTATCGTAAACTCCTAAAAAATGTTCAAGAAATAAAGTTTATTAAAACTGATTTAAATAGTGTCACCCCTTGGTGCATTGATATATTATTGCAGCCCCAAAAAAAAGAACAGCTTATCAATTTTTTATTAAATAAAGGAATCGGTACCAGGCCCTTCTATCCTGCAATACACACTCAACCGCCCTATCATTGGGTTAAGGGAAGTTTTAAAAATTCAGATGATGTTTCTGCTAAGGGTTTGTGGCTCCCATCATCTCTTACGTTAAAAAATAACGATATAGAATATATTTGTGACGCAATAAAAGAATTTTTTACCCCCACACCATAATAAGCTTTAAATTATGTTTTTTGTCTACATCTTGCAAAGCAAAAAGGATAAAAAGCTATATATTGGATTTGCTCCCGACTTAAGGAAGCGATTCAAAAAACATAATTTAGGTCTTGTGAAGTCAACAAAATCGAGGATACCGTTCAGACTTGCTTACTATGAAGCCTATGCCTCAAAACAAGATGCTATGAAAAGAGAAAAAAATCTAAAACTGCGAGCAAAAGCTCTAAGACAACTGATCAACAGGATCAAATCTTGTTTTGAGGCGTAAGCTCGTTTGGTGTGGGGGTGAAAACTGAAAAAATAACCGACAATAGTGTAATATTAGCAATCATCATGAGAAGTGAAGATTGGGAAGAGGGTCTGAATTTTATTTCAGAAAATCAAGATTTTCAGCAGGTTGGGTTTTGGAATTATGAAAAAGGTAAAGAATTATTGCCTCATATACACTTGCCCTCAAAGCGGGAAGTTTTAAAAACACAGGAAGTGATTTTTATCAAGGAAGGATCTTTGAGGGCTGATGTTTTTACAGAAGACGGAAAATTATTTAAATCAGCAGAGTTGAAAAAGGGAGACACCGCTGTTTTTTTAAATGGCGGACACGGGTATACAATTTTAGAAAATAATACGCAGGTCTTAGAAATAAAAAACGGCCCGTATGTTGGGCCAGATCAAGATAGAAAAAGGATTCACCCTGTTAAATGAAAAATAAAGAAATAAAACTGCATTTAGGATGTGGCAAGGTATATATTCCTGGTTTTATTCATGTTGACATAGATAAATTTCCCCATATTGATTATCAGCACAGAATAGATAAGTTGCCAATGTTTAAAAATAATTCAGTTGATTTGATTTACTGCTGTGGATCTTTTGAATATTTTGATAAATATCAGGCACCAGCAATACTAAAAGAGTGGAAAAGGGTTTTAAAAAAGGGAGGAATTCTTCGCTTGTCAGTGCCTAATTTTTCAGCAATTACTGAAGTTTATAAAAAGTATAAAAATTTAGATGGTCGGGGAATATTAGGTCCACTCTTTGGCAGGATAGAAGTTAAAACTAAAAAAGGGAGAGTAATAATCTACCAAAAGATTGTTTATGATTTCAAATCTTTAAAAACAGTTTTAAAATCAGCGGGCTTTAAAAATATCCATCTTTATGATTGGAAAAAAACAATTCATAAGGATTATGACGATTATTCTCAAGCATATATTCCTCATATGGATAAGGAAAAAGGAATTTTAATGAGCTTAAATATAGAGGCACAAAAATAAAATTTATGAAAATACTTTTTATAGCCTGTAAGTATGATTATGGAAATCCTGAATTAGGGTTCAGTTTTGAGTATTATAACTTTTACGATTCTTTAGTAAAAATGAACAATGGGGGGCATAGGGTAATACTATTTCCTTTTGATGAAGTTTTTTTGGAACATGGCAGAGAATCAATGAATGAAAAACTTTTAGAAACCGTAGAACACGAAAAACCAGATTTGTGTTTTTTTTTCCTCTTTGGCAAATATATAAAAAAAGAAACCGTTAAAAAAATTACTGATTCTAAGAAAACAGTTACCCTTAATTGGTTTGCTGATGACAAATGGAGGTTTGAGAATTTCAGTAAATATTGGACGCCTCTTTTCAATTGGGTATCAACCGATCAATTGTCATCTCTTAAAAATTACGAAAAAATCGGTTATAAAAATGTGTTAGTAGGGGGGTGGGGTTGTAATCACCATTTGTATAAACCCATGGATTTACCTAAAATATATGATGTAACTTTTGTTGGCCAGCCGCACGGAGACAGAAAAAAAATAGTAAATCAGATTAAAAAAGAGGGCATTAATATTACATGTTTTGGCAGGGGATGGCCAAATGGTAAGGTGTCGCAAGAAGAGATGATAAAAATATTTAATCAAAGTAAGATTAACCTTAATTTTGCAAAATCTTCAGGTTCTTTTGGGATAAAGAATTGGATTAAATTATTTATCAGCAAAAATGAACATGGCTCTTTAAGATTTAATAATCCTTTGCAATGGATACCCAACTTTAAATCATTATTAGATCAGCAAAAAAATGAAATTAAGGGAAGAAATTTTGAAATTCCAGGGTGCGGGTCATTTCTCTTGACCGATTACGCAGAAGGATTAGAACACTTCTATGAAATTGGCAAAGAGGTTGTTTGTTATGATGGCAAAAAAGATCTTATTAAAAAAATACAATACTACTTAATAAATGAGATAGAGCGGGAGAAAATAGCTAAAGCTGGCTATTACAGGACGGTGAAAGATTATACCTATGAAAAGAAGTTTAATGATGTATTCAAAATAATTAATGGAATCTAATCCACTTTATTCAGAAGAAGACAATAAAAAAAGAAGGGAGATAAGACCTATTGTTGTATCAGTCTTGGGATTTGTCTTTATTGTTGCCGGTCTTATATTTAACCAATGGTTTTTTGAAAACCTATTTATTCGGTATGGCCATTTTTACCTCTCCCATAAAATACTCATAGGAATGGCTGATGTGCTATTGATTTTCATAGGAGTTTTGCTTATCTATTACAGGAACAATAGCCATATGCAAATGAATATAGGGTTATTAATTATTTCTTTGGCAGTATGTCTTTTGCTCATAGAAATCATCTTACGTCTCTTTCTTCCTTTGGGAAAAGTTAATATACAACAGCGTAATATCTTGAATATTATTCAAGAAGGTAAAAACGGTGCGCCCTATACGGCAATGCCAAATTTGAACATTCAGGTAAAGCTTGCTGGGCAACTTGTAACTATTGATACTAATTCCCTAGGAATGCGTTGGCCAGAGGTAAATCCTAATAATCCTGCAGGTAAAAAGCAGATTGCTTTTATGGGTGATTCCCAGACATTTGGATTGTGGGCAAGTACTACTGATAAAACGTTTGTGGGGACCTTTGCGTCAGACATTTCTAATAAGCAATTTGAGGTAATTAATTTCGGCGTTCCTGGTTATAGTTTTTTTGAAATGGAGCAACAAATAAGAACTGCCATAATACCCTTTGCACCTTCTTATGTGATTTTAGTGACGTATGATGCAAATGATATTGCTGACACGTATGCGCACGATCAATATACAATACAAAACAATGAAATTGTTTTTAATGATAAAGCATTTGAACAAAAAATATCTTCTGGCGAGAAGCAATCATTTTCACTCCAAGAAGCATCACAAGAGAACCCCATCTTATCGTTCTTAAAAAACGTGTTTGTTGATTTAAGAAACTCCTATACCTATATATTTTTAAATAGTGTAATACAAAACACGGCATCAAAAATAACTGCAGGAAAACCCATTGCGTTTAAGGTAAGTAGTAATTTTCTTTCGAGTACTTACTGGAGCCAAAAACAGTATTCTCAACCAGCAAAAAATGCTGTGGCAGTTTCCTTGGAAAAATTAGATTCAATACGCAAATTCTGCAACCAAAATCACATAAAGCTCATAGTCGTTGCCTTGCCATTCTGGGATCAGGTATATGCTGATTCTTTAACAGGAAAAGATTACGATGTGAGATTTCCTCAGCAGTATATCGAGGATTACTCTAAAGAACACCAGGTTGCTTATTTAGACTTATTAATGCAACTGAGAGACTATGTCAGTTCTCATCAGAATGCCAGTCTTTATTTTCAAGACAACGGACATTTAAATGATTTAGGACACCAGGTAGTCGGTCATCTTATCTCAGATTTCTTCGAAAAAAATAAAATACAATAATCTATGAAAATTTTAGGAATTGAAAATTTCCATACCATATTATGAAAATTTTAGGAATTGAAAATTTCCATACCATATTATGAAAATTTTAGGAATTTCAGCTTTTTACCATGATTCAGCTGCATGTCTCGTAGATAATGGTAAAATCCTTGCAGCTGCAGAAGAAGAACGTTTTACTAGGAAAAAACACGATGCTTCCTTTCCTGTCAACGCAGTAGAATATTGCTTAACTTCAAAAGGAATTACGATAGATGACTTAGACTATATCGTTTTTTACGAGAAGACGTTTCTTAAACTAGAGCGTATTATTGAAACATACCTCTCATTTGCTCCATCAGGAATTATTTCTTTTCTTGCTTCCTTGCCCGTATGGATAAGAAAAAAAATATGGATTTTAGATATTATTAGAGAGCAAACCGGATTTAAGGGTAAAATATTATTTACCTCACATCACGAATCGCATGCTGCCTCCGCTTTTTTTGCTTCTCCATTCAAGGAAGCTGCTATCTTGGTTATTGATGCGGTAGGAGAAAAAGCTACAACCAGTTGGGGATTAGGAAAAGGCAACTCAATAACAATGTATTCAGAAATTAATTTCCCCAATTCTTTAGGCATGCTGTATTCTGCTTTTACCTATTTTACAGGGTTTAAGGTGAATTCAGGGGAGTATAAGCTCATGGGATTAGCTCCTTTCGGAAAGCCAACTTACAAAGACAAGATTCTATCACTTATTGATATAAAACAAGATGGTTCGTTCAAAGTGAACATGGAATATTTTAGTTACTGTTCTGGCTTAAAAATGGTAAATAAAAAATTTGAAAATCTTTTTGATGGGCCGCCCAGAAAACCTGAAGGCAAAATAACACAACGAGACATGGACATTGCAAGGTCTATTCAGGAGGTTACCGAAGAAATCATTCTCAGAATCGCAAAGCATATTCATAGCCAAACTGGCCAGGAAAATCTTTGCTTGGCAGGTGGCGTAGCTCTTAACTGTGTGGCAAATAGCAGATTACTCAAAGAAAGTCCTTTTAAAAATATATGGGTGCAACCTGCAAGCGGAGACTCTGGAGGAGCTCTTGGAGCGGCCCTATTTGTTTGGTATCAATATCTTGGCAACGCTCGAGAAGTTGACGGAAAAAGGGATTTACAGCAAGGTTCTTACTTAGGCCCTGCTTTTAGCAATGACCAGATTAAACAGTATTGTGAGGATCATAAAATTCCTTTTACAAAACTAAATCAAAATGAAATTCCTGGGAAAATAGCAGATCTTATCAACGCACAAGAAGTTATTGGGCTGTTCCAAGGGAGAATGGAATTTGGTCCAAGGGCTTTGGGAAATCGCTCTATTATTGGAGACGCCAGATCTCCAAAAATGCAGAAAATCATGAATCTGAAAATAAAATTTAGGGAAAGTTTCAGGCCTTTTGCTCCCTCGGTGTTATATGAGGAGGCAAATACTTATTTTGATATCGATTGTGAAAGCCCTTATATGCTTTTTACGGCTCTAGTGAAAAAAGAATGGCGCATTATCTATGAAGGCAAAGAAAAAGACTATCAGTATCTTGAACGTTCAAACGTACCTCACTCTGTTATACCGGCGATAACCCATATTGACTATTCTGCAAGGATTCAAACGGTAAAAAAAGAAGACAACCCTTTTTATTATAGCCTCATCGAAGCTTTTAATGCAAAATATGGCTGTCCGGTGATTATTAATACGTCTTTTAATGTAAGGGGTGAGCCCATTGTCTGTAGTCCTCATGACGCCTATACCTGTTTTATGAGAACAAATATGGATTATCTTTTGATGGGTGATTTTCTTTTAGATAAAAAGTTTCAACCAGCTGCTGTTAAAGACGATAGCTGGATGAAGACATTTTCGCTAGATTAACAGATTTCATGATAAAAGAAGAAATAAAAAATATTAAAAGCGGTAAGAGAGAAATTGTTATATTCGCTATTGTTATAGCAGCTCTGTTTTGTATTACTGGGCTTGTCTTAAAAAAACAATCATCAGATTATTCTATTGTATTTTTTATCATTGCTATTTTGTTGATTCCTTTGGCGTATATATTTCCTCGTTCATTAAAACCAGTACACAAACTATGGATGTCTGTGGGAATTATTATGGGGGCTGGAGTTACGTTTATTATATTATCTGTTATGTTTTATGGGCTTATAACTCCTATCTCCTTTTTAGCACGATGGATGGGAAAAGATTTTTTAAATATGAAAATGAATAGAGATTCTAAAAGCTATTGGATATCAAAAGAGGATAGAGAATTTAAAAAAGAATCTTATGAGAAGCAATTTTAAGATAGTAGAGATTCGCATCGTTTAGCTCAATAAGGTAATATGAATAAATAATCAGCTTATATGAACAAAATTTCAACTTTAAAACAACTATGGGAGTTTCTTAAGGTGAGAAAAAGATGGTGGCTTTTGCCAATCGTAGTGATCTTAGTCATATTTGGCATTCTCATTGTTGTTGCAGAAAATTCGGCAATTGCACCCCTTCTTTATCCTTTATTTTAATCCACTAAAACTGGGATTTTTGTTAGGAGATCTCTTTAAATAGTGTTTTTGAAAAATGTTCAGCCGAAAAGATGATATTTTTTAATATATTATATTTTTTTTAACAGTTTGCTAAGGGGTTTAGTCAGGCCAAGAAAAATACCCACTAATAATACTATTTTTAATACTACTATTTTTATTCTTGTGATACTGATATTTTCAAATAAAGCTTGTATGATAGCAAAGGTCAATGGCTTTTTAAGTAGCATTATTGCCTCTGTAATTTGATTTCTCACAAAAAAATTTATTGCTAATAGTATATCATCTAAGTATTTTTGAAGTTCGTATTGCCTTAGTGTTTTTTTCTCAATTTCAGGCAAAGAATCCTTTTGTAGATAATAATCTATTACTTTAAAAAAATCAGCTCTTTTGCTTCGTGCTTTGCTATAAGATTTACCGCCTCCGCTTATTCTGTGGTTTATCAAAGGGTTTTTTAATATTCCTATCGGATGTTTTTTGAGTATTCTTAGCCACATTTCTAAATCACTGGAAGTTCCAAATTGTTCTTCTGAAAACAGGCCGATCTCATTGAATATTTTTGTTCTTGTCATAAATGTAGGAGTAATTAAAAATATATTTCCATTACATAATATAGATTTAAATATCTCAGGAAATTGATATATATTTTTCTTCAACATTGTCAAATCTTTAGGCAATTGTCTCTTTCCTATGATGTTGTCGTTTTGATCAATTTTATTTGCCATAGTAAATACTGCTCCAACTTCTGGATGATCCATCAAAAATGCAACTTCTCTTTCTGCAATTTCTTTATTATATATATCATCTGAATGATAAAAAGCAACAAATTCGCCTCTAATTAATCCTGATTTAATACATCCATTATAATTATCATAACAACCCATATATTTATTTGAAACTATGGTTTGAATATTCTTTCGGATAGTGACTTTTTGATCTTTAAAAGATTCTGCTATCTTTATCGTGTCGTCAGTGGAATTATTGTCTGATACAAGAACTTCAAAATTCAGATAAGTTTGTTCTAAGATAGATTCTAAGGTTCTACCCACTGTTTTTTGGCTATTGTAAGCAGGCACACATATAGTTAAAAGAGGATCTGGTTTCATATTTCTTTAATTATAGTATCCGCGAAGTAATCTGCTGAAAACGGATAAGCCTTTTCGTTTCTTAAAAATTTATTTATATTTTCTAAATAATCCAAATATGCTTGATGCGGCATATTTTTGATGTAGGTATAAAGTTTTTCATAAGTTTTAAATTTTCTTTTGTCAATAAAAGTGTTTTCTGGGATGTGCAAGGAAACATTGGGTGCTCCAAGGTAAATAGGGATGCAGCCGCCAAAAAAGCAATCAAAGATTTTTTCTGTAATATATCCGTTAAATCCTGTGGCATTTTCGTAACAAATGGAAAATTTATATTTTTTATATGTTTCTCTTTTTGATTTAATGATACCTCGCCAAGAAGGATAATGTGGTCTAAGAAGCTTAGTTAAAAATGTTAGTCGGTTTAATCTTGCTATGTTAATGCCTAAAATTTTTCCGCTGAAGTTATATCTGTCCCAACCCTTCCCATACAAATCAAAATCTTGCGGATGATTTTCCTCAAACCATCGTATTGCTATAATGCGTTCTAAATAAAGTGCCAGCGGTTTTTTTATCAATTTATTACTCGCTATTGTGCAACAGAGTTTTGTTCTATTTTCTATGTTAAATGGTATAGAATCGGGTATTAAGTGGCTATAATTTAACTTGAAATACTTTTTGTTATCTACCATATCATCGTAACAGGTGAAGATTTTTTTAAAATATATATGGTTTTTAACATCTAAGTTATCTGGTCTTATCATGGGAGATTCAGAAATAATGAGATACAATTCTTTACTGTTATTTTTTATGCAATCTTTAAAGTATTTATTTTGATACCCAGGAAACTCAATGAAAATTATTACATCAAAACTTTTTATATCTTCTGTATCAATAGTAGCTACCTTATGTCCCATTGATTTTAATTTTTGAGCCAATAAAAAAAATGGATACATCAAATTATCCCCGATAAGAGAGCTGGGGTCTTCAATCATCCGATTCTTATTGTAAAAATTATGGTAACTATAAAGCCCTATATTCATGCTATATTAATTCTTGCTAAGAGAAATAAACCTTTCAATAGTTTTTTCTAAATACGACAATTGTTGATTGGTGAGTCCTTGGTGGCATCCTACAACAAAAGCATTCTTCATAATATATTGTGTGTTAGGATAATTTTTAAATGGTTTTTTATGGGGGATATTTTTAAACCCTGGCTGTATGGTAATATCTCCGGTAAATACTGGGCGCGTTTGCACATTATGTTCTTCAAGGTATTTTACGATGCCAAACCTATCAAATGGAGAACCATTCTTAACGATAACCGGAAAAGCCAGCCAAGCATTTTTAGTATTTACCGTTTGGCGGGGCAGAATAAAATAGTCGTTGTATTTTTTAAAGAATGTATATAATCTCAAAAAATGTTTTTGGCGTGTTGCTTTAAACTTAGGGAGTTTTTTTAATTGTTCGAGCGCAAATGCTGCAGATAGCTCAAGGGGTAAAAAATTATATCCTATTTCACTGAAGGTGAATTTTTCATCATATGGTACTCCTGCAAGTTTTCCTCTGAAACGATTTTTAAGCTGTTCGCTTCCTGCTTTTTCTCCAAAGAGAGATGATCTTCTGCCCCAGCCCCTAAGCACCAAAAGACGTTCTGCCCATTTTTGGTTATTAACGCAAATCATGCCTCCTCCGCCTGCTCCATTGATAATATGAGAGCCATAAAAACTGGTTGTAGAAATATCGCTGTATGTGCCGGTTGGCCGGTTTTTAAAAGTAGCTCCCAAGGTGTCGCATGAGTCTTCTATGAGAAATAGCTTATGTTTTTTTGCTATCTTTGATACTCTTTCAAGGTTTGGAATATTGCCGAGCAGTGAAGGTATCATAAGCACTTTAGTTTTTTTGGTGATTGCTTTTTCTAATTGGTCAATATTGATAAGGTAGGTATCTAAATCAACATCAATAAATACCGGCACTAAGCCTTTTTGTACTATTGGAGCAACAACGGTTGCAAATGTTAATAATGGTGTTATGACTTCAGAACCTTTTTGCAAATTTAAAAGCTCAAAAGCTAACAAATTGGCAGATGACCCCGAATTCACCATAATGCCATATTTTTTGCCGAATAATTTTGCTATTTTTTTTTCAAATTCTTTTACTTTTAAACCTAATGCCGTGTTGCCTTTAAGCACTTTAACTACAGCATGTATTTCCTCTGGCCCATGATATGAAAATCCGTAAGGCACTCTCATGGATTTATTATTTTTTATTTTCAAAATAATGTAAAAGTTTATTAAATATTGTTTTCTCGTCTATTTTATAATGCTTCCTTAAAAAATCCTGACTTCCTATAACCGGGGAGTATTCATTGTCTACTCCTATACTTTTAAATACAATATTTTTGATGTCGTGCTTTAACAGGATTTCTCCTACAATACTGCTGACACCTCCGGTTAACTTGTGTTCTTCGGCGCAAACTACAACTCTGTAGCCTTGTAGTTCTTTTAGCAAGGCTTTTTCATTCACCGGCTTTAGGGTATGTAGGCTGATTACTTTAAACCGATATCCCGCATCCCTCAATTTTTTAGTAGCTCCCAGCGCCGTTTCTAAATAAGACCCGGTAGTAATAAGCACCCCATCTTTGCCCTCTTGCACCACGGCTGGAGCGCCCAAATTGATTTTCTGCCCGGCTGAATGGAACGCCTTGCTGCTTTTGTCTATTCTTATATAGGCCGGGCCTTTTTTGCGATATGACTGCAAGACCAGTTGTTCCATTTCCATGGGATCGGCAGGCGAGAGGATGGCAATATTTGGCAAAGCTCTTAGAACAGCAATATCTTCAATGGCAAAGTGGGTAGGACCGTGGGTGCCATAAGCAAACCCGGCACCCGCCGCCACGATAGTAACATCTAAGTTGTGGTTAGAAATATCATTTCTTACCTGCTCTAAACAGCGGAATGTAGCAAAAGGAATAATTGAATACACATATACTTTTTTTCCTTCCATGGCTAATCCCGCAGCCACTCCCATCATATTCTGTTCGGCAACTCCGCAGTTTATATACCTGTCAGGAAATTTTTTTTCAAAGACTTCAAGAAAAGAGAATCCCAAATCTCCGTTTAACAAGTAGATGCTCTTGTCTTTTTCCGCCAGCTTAATTAAGGTTTCAATAAATTTTTTTCTCATAATTATGAGTTTTGTAATTTCTTCGTCTTTCTCCAGTTAATAGTTACTTGATTGTGACAAGGCCAACACAAAGTCCTTCCATTAGAAACTTCAAAAATTAAATCTGAGTTTTCAACTACGGGAATAATATGATCTGCATTCAATTTTTCTTTAGAGCCACACTGTATACATTGATAACCATCTCTTTTAACTACCTTTCTTCTCCATTGAATATATTCTGGTTTCTGTCTTAAGTTTTTAGATACTAGTCCCACACCACCCATCCATAAAGAGCTTTTATCACCTCTAAATCTTATACTCAACTTTTCTTTCGTTTCTTCACTTAATACTTTGCCCATTTGCCTTTTTCTTATACCTTCTCTCCATATTAAAGAGTTAAAAAGGCATATTTTAGAACAATATCTTCTTCTGCTAACTTGTTTTTTCTGAACATAAAAGTTTTTGCCACAATTTAAACAATTTATATATTTACCTTTCTTTGGTAAAATTCTTCCTAGATTTATTTTGTGCCCCATGGGAAATGGGCGCCAACTCTTAGGTCTTATCCCTCTAAGTGCATTGCTGATTTTTTCTCTATGTTCTTTTGAAAATTCTTTTCCCGTATTTGATTTACTAATTTTCTCTCTCGTTGCAATAGAAACAATTCTTCCCCTTAGCTTTAAGCTTATTTTTTTTCTACTTTCTTCTGTCCAAAAAGAAATATGTCCCTTTTTAAAACCTAATTTATTTGCTTTATTACTACATGTTTTACTACAGTATTTACCAAAACCCTTTTTTAAATTATAAATGTAAGCTAAAAAATCTTTTTGACAAAATTTACATTTTTTTTTGATTAAGTAATTTAATGGCATTTTCGTATATTTCCTTAGTAGGTGACTTATAATGCCATTCTAACTTATCTTCAAAGATATCACAAGCCGTTTTTCCGCCACTTCCCTTAATGGTGTGAGCAATGATAAGGTTAGGGGAATTCTTTTTAAAAGGAATTTTTGATAGCGCTCCTTCAATTTCTTTAAAGTTATGGCCGTCTATCTCTTTGACCTGCCAACCGAACGAAGTCCATTTTTGCCTAAAAGGCTCTAAATTCAGCACCTCATTTGTCCGGCCGAAAGATTGAATCTTATTGTAGTCTATCATAGCAATAAGGTTATCTAACTTATGGTGGCCGGCAAACAGTGCTGCTTCCCATGTTGAACCCTCGTCGCATTCTCCGTCCGACATGAGTACAAACACTCGGTGTTTTTTACTATCTTTTTTTGCTGCTACTGCCATGCCAATGCCGACGGGAAGGCCGTGCCCTAACGAGCCGGTGGAGATCTCAACTCCGGGTACGGAATCTTTCATCGCGTGCCCAGCCATGGTACTTTTGTTTTGGCAGTACTTATCTAGTGCGCTCTCGGGCGCAAATCCTCTTTGGACCAAGGTTGCGTAGAGTGCGCTGGCGGCATGTCCTTTACTTAAAATAAACCGGTCGCGATTTTTGTCTTTTGCATTTTTAACATTGAGTCTCAAAATTTTAAAATAGAGTACGGTCAGAATATCAACGCAAGAAAAAGCAGAGCCAATGTGAGACCCCTGGGACATTAATTTCATCTTCAGTATCTTCTTCCGTATCTCAGTTGCTATTTTTTGATAATTATTTTCTTTCATCTAAAAATAGGTTTTCTTTATACCATTGTATATTTTTTTTCAAACCCTCTTCAAGACCATATTTTATTTTCCAGCCAAGCTTCTTTTTTGCCTTTGATATATCGGCTACCCACATCTTAGGTTCTGTTTGGGCTTTTTTTACTTTTCCATAAATAGGATTTAAGTCAGAATGAGTTATTTTTTTCACCATAGCAACTATTTGGCTTACTGTATGCTGTTTTCCAGTACCAAGGTTGAATATTTCTCCTTTTACTTTTTTAATATTTTTGATTGCCAAAATATAGGCGCTTATTACATCATCAATAAAAATAAAATCTCTGACTGAATCGGGGCTTGATAGCTGTAAGTCATTGTTTTTCAGGCATGATTTTATAATCGTTGGAATCAATCTTTCTTTTTCTTCAAATGGCCCGTAGACAGCAAAGGGCCTCATTATTACAACCGGAAAATCAAACTTTTGAGCCATCATTTGGCAGTACATAGTTGCTGATGCTTTAGTTATAGCATAAAGATTATCAGGTTCTAGTAAGTCGGTTTCCTTCATAGGCTTATCTTTTATCCCGTATTCAGAGTTGGTGCCGGTGTTGATAAAACACTCGACACCTATTTTGTTGCAAGCGTTTATTAAGTTGATTGTTCCTTTTATATTGGTATCTATGGTTAGATTAATATCTTGCTGGAATCTTTGATAAGCGCCGTAAGTTGCAAAATGCAAAACGATATCAGGATTTATTTTAAAAATAGCTTTTTGGGTTTCTTTGTAATTGGTTAAGTCAATATTATGCAACTTTATTTTATTCTTTACCCCGTTAAATTGTCCCGCTTGGCGGGACACCGCTTCATTTTGCGAAGCGGATTTAACAGGGTGAATTTTTTTAATTCTCCATAAATTTGCGCTTTTCATTTCTAAAACATGTACCTGATAGCCAAGCTCCAAAAATTTATAAACAAAATTAGCACCTATAAATCCAGCTCCACCGGTAATTAAGATATTTTGTTTTTTTGGTGTCATTTAATTTTCTCATTCTATCACACTCCGCTTTTCCCGTGAACATTGACAAATCTCAATAAAAATTATAATATATTATATATCGTCCTTTGTAAACTTTCAGTAATAACCCAAATCTCGTGAAAGGAGATTTTTAATGAAGACCATCTGGCAATATGTGCTAAAAAACAAGTTGGGAACCTTTACGTTGGCGCTTTCGCTGACATTTATGTTCCTTGGCTTGCCATCTCAGGTTTACACTATTTCGGTGACCAAAAGCGTCAACAACATTTCGTTTCCCATGTTTTCTCTGTTGGCGACCCAATCATTTTTTTGGGTACTCTACGGAGTTCAACGCAAGGATCCGTTCATGATTATTGCAAACACGTTTGGTACATTGTTTGCAGGGATCATCGTTTTGCAATGTCTTTACTTTGGATAGGGTATCCAGAGAAAGATTGTCTCAATCATTCAATGAAAGGGTGGAGATATGAAACGCTACATCTTGAGCGACATGGGTAATGTCATGAGTTTCTTCAAGTTTCGTGCGCTTCTGGTTCAAGAAATTATGGCTGGATTCGGGGTTACAAATCTGGATCTGGCTAAAGTTTTCCAAACTGAGACAGCTGCGGTAAGTGACGAAATGTATTACCATGGCCTTGATACGGGACAAATCCACGTCATTGACGTGTACAAGCGCCTGATGGAACATTGCGGCATTGGGGAGGAAGTTTGTTCTTATCCAATGTTTCTTTCCCTCTGGTGTCGACATCTCGAACCGATTAAGGGGGTGGTCGGTCTGTACCGTAATTTGCAAGAAAATTTCCCTCTGGTAATTGTATCAAATGGAGACGCCGCCGGAGTTCGCCATATTACTCACCACTTGGTAGGTACCTATGGTCTCAAATTTCAAGAGGTTTTCATTTCTGGAGAACGTGGCCGAAAGAAGCCCGATCTCTTGGAGGATGTCGTGAAATTTGTCGAATCTCAAGGAGTTAACCGGGCAGACTGCGTTTTTGTCGACGATCTACCGGTTTACGTTCAGGCAGCAGAAAATCTGGGTATCCCATCGATACAGTTTGACGGCTCAAAGCAGTCGTCAGAAGAGTTGAAAGTCGCTTTGGCAAATCAGGGATTTATTGTATAATCCCTGTGATCCTTTATCACTGTTGGAGGATAGAAACATGCAGGGCAGTAAAGAATTGATTGGGGGTTTGAGGGAGATTGACCCAAAACAACCTTATGGTACAGATCTTTTTGACGCGCTTGCTAGGATCACGGTGAGTGTAGCGGTGGAGGCAGTTTGCCTCCGTCTCTCAAGGTTTAATCTCGATGAGATCGATGGAACTGAATACATAAGACGAGTTCCAGAAGTCTACCTCATCCAACGTTCACCGACAGACACGGCGTATCCAGGCGAATGGCACTGTCCAGGTTCTGTGCTTCGGCCAGGAGAAGAAGATACAGACGTTTTCAATCGTCTCGTCAAAAAGGAATTTGGCGGAAAACTTTCCTCCACTCGATTCGTCGCCAACGTTAACCATCCCACTGAGGCGAGAGGACACTTTTTTTCCTTGGTGTATCTGTGTGCTCTTGAGGAAAGCGATGGTCTAAGAGGGAAATGGTTCCGAACCGATCAGCTTCCCGAGAAAACTGTGGAATCCCATTGCTACCGGGTTATTCCGGCAGCAGTCGGCGCATTCGTCGCCGAAAACACAAAGATTTGCAGGTGAAACTCGCCAGCAAATCTCAGGGCACGTCCGAAAGACCGTGCCCTTTTTTATTTATGAAACGAACTTATTATTTTTAAACCAATCAAATGTCTCCTGAATTCCGTTTTCCAGTGGAGTTTTTGGTTGCCATCCTAACGTTTCCCTCGCCTTTGTCCAGTCAAGATATTGTGCCGGGATTTCATTTTTTGCCGTATTTAAAATTTTGTAATTAATTTTTGTCCCCAAGGCCTCTTCTGATTTTTTTATAATATCCATTACGCTTAGCACATTTTCTGAGCCGAAGTTAAATGCCTGGCCAAAATCTTTCTTATGGTTGGCCAATTGAATGCATCCATGCACAATATCTTTTACATAAGTATATTCGCGGATCATCGTGCCATCGCTTCTGATGAGAAGATCTTTGTTGTATATGACTGACTCCATGATGCCTGGGATAATTCGTGAAGAATTAAAATCTCCAGGCCCAAATACATTGGAAAAGCGGGTAATTAAAACAGGCATGCCATAGGTTGTCGCATATGTTTGTGCAATTAAGTCAGCTGAAGACTTTGAGACATCATACGGATGGTCTCCCTTGAGAGGATAGGTTTCTTGGTAGGGAAGTTGCTGGGATTTCCCATAAGCCTTATCAGAAGAAACCACGATAATAGATTCTATATTTTTTTGTTTCCTGCAGGCTTCCAGAATATTTACGGTACCCATAACATTGGTTTCTATGGCGTCATAAGGGTTTTGATAGGCTTCTTCCACTAATGGGCGAGCGGCAAAATGAAATACAACACTCGGTTTTTCTTTTTCAAAAATTTCAACAATGCTTTTATCCCGTATATCTGCCTGATAAAACACTGCTTCTTTAGGCAGGTTTTCTTTTTTACCAGAAGATAAATCATCTATGACCACTACTCTTTGATTTTGTTTTACTAATTCATTTACTAAATTGCTGCCGATAAATCCAGCTCCTCCAGTAACTAAAATAGTTTTTTGAGGAACAGGCATCATTAAAATTTCATTGGATTTATTTTTCTCCCATATTTTCCACTTAGGATCTTTTGCCCAAAGTTTATTTAAAAATAAATAATCTTTATAAGTATCCATGCCATACCAGAACCCCTCGTGCTTATATAGGGCTACTTGTTTTTGAGGTATTAACCTTGCTAGTGCGTCTTCTATCATGTCTCCCGGCTGTAAAAAATTTAAGAACTCTTTGTTAAAAACCATAAAACCACCATTTACATAGTCATGTAACATCGGTTTTTCGGCAAACTCAGTAACTAAGTGGTCTTGGTCAGTATTAACCAATCCCCATCTGGAAACTGGATGTACTCCGGTAATAGTAGCTATTTTCCTGTGGTTTTTATGAAAAGCGATCAGTTTTTCAATATCAATATCAGCTACCCCGTCTCCATAAGTAACCATAAATATATCTTCGGTAATATATTTTTTCAACTTTAAAACTCTTTCTCCATGCGGTGTCTCAAGGCCGGTTTCTCCGAAAATGATATTAAAATTATCTTCTGTAGTACCATTTCTAAAAAAATTAGTGACTTTGCCCTCGTTCACATTAAATGAAAAGTCGTGGGTATGCTGTTTTTCCTTTAAAAAATAATCTTTTATTGTATTGCCCTTGTATCCTAAAGCCAAAATAAAATCACTATAACCGTAGTGGTTATAGATTTTCATGATATGCCATAAAATCGGCTTATCGCCGACCTCTACCATTGGTTTTGGCTTAAATTCGGTTTCTTCCCTTAATCTAGTGCCCGTGCCTCCGCAAAGAACAATGGTTTGGATTCTCAGCTTAGCAATCTCATTTTCCATTGATTTTTAGCTTGATAAATTATAGTATATAGTATAACGTATTATAATAAAATTCAAGGGAAAAATGAACCAAAAAGGCAAGCCCTCGATAGTTTTTTTCCTACCTTCTTTTGAGGGGGGAGGGGCGGAGCGGAATGTGATAAATATTTTAAAGGGAATTGACAAGAAAAATTACAACATAACACTCATTCTGGGTAAGAAGAAAGGATTTTTTTTAGAACAAGTTCCTAAAGATATTTTAGTTTTAGATTTTAAGGGAGAATCTCTTTTTAATATATTCTTCAAACTAGCATTTTATTTTTATCGGGAAAAGCCTGATATTTTTGTTTCTACATTCCCTCGGTTTACCTTTGCTAATATTTCAGCTAAGATTTTTTCTAGATCAAAAGTTAAGTTTGTTATTGTAGAGCAGACTACGCCATCAAGTCTCCATGTTACTGCTCGAAATTTTTTTCATAAGATAATAGCTTATTTTTTTCTGCCCTCCCTTTTAAAGTTTTTTTATCCTATGGCCAACATGATAATATGCGTTTCTCATGGTGTAAAAAAAGATTTGCTTAATTTTGCAGGTAATTTAGATAGAATAGAGGTTATTTATAACCCTGTTATCAAGGATGAAATTTATCAATTAGCCGGCGAGACGGTAGATCACCCTTGGTTTTTAAATAAGGAAATTCCAGTAGTTATATCGGTAGGCAGATTAATGCCGGTCAAAGATTATCAGACACTTTTGAGAGCTTTTGCCTTAGTTTTAAAAAAGAAAAATGCTCGGCTGGTTATTTTGGGCGACGGGCAGGAAAGAAAAAACTTAGAAAATTTAAGTAGGAATATTAATATCGCAGAAAATGTTAATTTCCTAGGATTTCAGGAAAATCCATATAAATACTTGATTCGATCCTCTGTTTTCATCAATTCTTCTATTAGAGAAGGTTTTTCAAATGCTATTATCGAAGCAATGGCATGCGGAGTTCCGGTTATTTCTACAAAATGTGCAGGTCCAGAAGAAATAATTGAAAACGGCAAAAATGGCTTCTTAGTCCCCATAGGAGATGAAGAAAAGATTTCAGAAAGAATAATTAATATTTTAGAAAATACATCACTCGCCAATAAACTATCAGCTGAAGGAAGGAAAAGAGCCAGTTTTTTTACGGTCCAAGCAAGTATTCAGGAATACGAAAAAGTTTTTAATAAATTAATTTATGGTTAAAAACAAAAAGTTATTATACTCTTCGATTTTACTTATATTGTCATTAGTCGTTACTCTTTTTATTGATAAGGGAATGTTTTCTGCGTTCTTTATGCTGTTTTCCCTTATGGTAGGGACATTTTGGTTATTGAATAAATATAATAAGCTTACAAAAATATTAGTCATTACTTTATGTCTAAGCTTCATTCTTCATTTATTTTTAGTGGTTTTAATATATTACACGGATTTTCGCCCTTTTGGAGGCGGAGCTGATTATGAAAGTTATCAAGGAAGAGCCCAACAGACAGCAGAAAGATTTTTAAAGGGAGATTTTTCTTTAGATAGTTCCCATTATGGCCATGATTTCCCAATAGTAATAGCCGTTATTTATTCTATTTTTGGTTCAGACCCTCTGGTTGGTAGATTCCTGGTAGTTTGGTTTTTCGTCTTAACCGTCCTTTTTGCGTACTCTATTGTCATTGAGTTGGGCGGGAGCGAGAGAAAAGCTTTTTTAATAGGTTTATTTATAAATTTGTATCCTAGCTATGCATATTTTGGCAGTTTACTGCTCAAAGACGTGATAGTAATTCCCTTAATTCTTTTTGGAATATTGCTTTCAATAAAAATGATCAAAGAATTTTCCTGGTTTAAATTTGCAGTTTTCTTTCTAATAACAATGGCAGTTTCTTATTTGCGTTTTTATGTAGGGTACGCTTTAATTTTTAGTTTTATAATTTCTTGGTTTTTATCAACTAATTTAAAAGCTAAAAACAAAATTTTTCACATTTCACTATCTAATGTTGTTTTTGGAATACTACTATCTATTCTTATAGGATTTTCACCCTTATTAACATGGCAGGGTTACTTTGGATACGATATTTTTATATCCTTCTTAAATCCAGAAAAAATTACCCAATATAGAGAAATTTCATATAATCCGAGTCCAAAACCAGAAAACAGTGAAACAACTATTTCTTATCCATCAAATATACCGAATAATCCAAGTGCGCCGAGTACGCCAAGTACGCCAAATACTCAAAATATACCAAATATGCCAAGCCTGCCAAATACGCCAAATATACCAAATACGCCAAATATACCAAATACGCCCAATATACCAAATCCGCCAAATGGCACAGGATCTTCTTTTGTTTTAGAAACTGGATTTAAACAGGGGCCGATAAAATTTATTAAAAATTCTCTATTGTCTTTCACTTATTCATTGCTCGGTCCGTTTATTTGGCAGTTAAGGTATGGCCGCCAGCTTGTTTCTTTGGTTGAAACTATTCCGTGGTATATATTTATATTGGTATTTATCTATTTTTTGATTGGGCTTATAAAAAAAGAAGGATTTTATGGATTTTTAAAGTTTTTAAGAAAAACTACTCCTCTTTGGTCTTTTGCTATTTTGGCCCTTATAGCTTTATCATTGTTTATTAATAATTATGGGATTATAGCAAGAATAAGAATTCCAATGATTATATGTCTTGTTATTGCAATGTCGCTATTATTTGATAAAAAATATTTATATGCAAAGCATATAATTAATCGTTCGGTCGAAATAATAAAATAGGTTTTATCATTTCTTCCTCGCTCATAATTATGGAAAAATATTTAGTCACGGGCGGAGCCGGATTCATCGGCTCTAACATTGTAAAAAAACTTTTAGAACAAGGAGAGTTAGTAAGAGCTGTAGATAACTTTTCAACTGGCAGAAAAGAAAATATAGAAGAATTTTTAGAAAATTCTAATTTTGAATTTATAGAAGGAGATATTACAGATTTAAAAACCTGCCAAGAAGCTGTAAAAGGAATTGATTTTGTTTTGCACCAAGCGGCTGTTCCATCAGTGCCAAGATCTATAGCAGATCCCATAAGGTCAAACAATGCTAATGTTCTGGGGACTTTGAATATGTTAATAGCGGCAAGAGATGAAAAAGTTAAAAGATTTGTCTATGCTTCTTCATCATCTATTTATGGAGATAATCCAGAACTTCCTAAAAAGGAAGATTTTCTCGTCAGGCCAATTTCTCCATATTCTTTGACCAAATATGCAGGAGAACGGTATTGCCAGATTTTTTACAACATATACCAAGTCCCAACAATTTGCTTACGCTATTTTAATGTTTTTGGCCCAAAACAAAATCCGGACTCTCAATATTCTGCCGTTATACCTAAATTTATTAAGGCTTTTTTAAGTGATGAAAAACCAGTGATTTTTGGAGATGGAAAGCAGTCAAGAGATTTTACGTTTGTAGATAATGTAGTTTCTGCGAATGTATTGGCTGCAAAATCAAAAACAGGGCTTGGTGAAGTTTTTAATATTGCTTGTGAAGGAGAAACCAGTCTTAATGAATTAGTAGGATTTTTGCAAGAAATTTCAGGAAAAAAAATAGAGGCAGAATATAAAGAAGCAAGATTAGGTGATGTGCCTCATTCAAAAGCCGATATTTCAAAAGCAAAAGAGTTTTTGGGATACAGGTCATTGGTAGATATTAAAGAAGGTCTTAAAAAGACTTTTGATTGGTATGCAAAATCGTAAAGTAAAAGTTTGCCACATTGCTTCAGTTGATATTACGGTAAAGTTTTTATTGCTGCCCCAATTAAAATTTCTTGCCAGCCAAGGGTACGAAGTCCATGTGGTCTGTTCTAGTGGGAAGTTAGTCAAAGAAATAGAAAAAGAAGGAATAAAGGTAAAAACCATAGAAATAAGAAGGAAGCTATTTAGTCCGATATCAGATATTGCAGCTCTTATAAAATTATTTTTTTATTTTAAAAAAGAAAATTTTGATATAGTTCATACCCATGCGCCAAAACCGGGTTTGTTAGGCCAATTGGCTGCAAAGATGGCGGGAGTGCCTATAAAAATAAACACTATTCATGGGCTTTATGTTACCGAAGAATCTTCATATTTTAAAAGAAAGATTTTTATAGGTATTGAAAAAATTTCAGCTAAATATTCTGATTTCATTTTTTCTCAAAACAAAGAAGATATTAGGACGATCATTAAAGAAAAAATAGCTAAAGCTAAGAAAGTGGGTTATTTGGGCAATGGGATTAATTTAGAAAGATTCAATCTAGAAAAGTTTTCGGATAGTTTTATTTTAAAAAAGAAACAAGAATTAAAGCTTGATAAAAATTATAAAGTAATAGGTATAGTTGGCAGATTGGTTAAGGAAAAGGGGTATTTAGATTTATTTGAGGCACTGAAAATAGTTGTTAAAAATCATCCTAAAATTTTGATTTTATCAGTAGGCCCCAAGGAACCTCATAAAATAGATAGATTTAGCAAGGATATTATAAAATATTATGGTATAGAGAATAATGTCAGGTTTTTAGGTCAGAGGGAAGACATAGAAGAAATTTATCCTTTAATGGATGTTTTCGTTTTGCCTTCACATCGGGAGGGTTTTCCTAGGTCTGTTATTGAAGCTATGGCAATGAAAAGGCCTATTGTTGTAACGAATATCAGGGGATGCAGGGAAGAAATACAAAATGGAAAAAATGGTCTTGTGATTCCCGTAAAAAATTCAGATGCCTTGGCTAAAGCAATATTGTTATTATTGGAAAATGAGGGAAAGGCAAAAAACTTGGCTGAAAGTGCTAGAATGAAAGCAAGAGAGGAATTTGACGAGAATATTATTTTTCACAGGATATCAAGAGAATATAAAAAACTAATTACAGAAAAATTATAGTGGATATTGAATTAGCAAAAAAAGAAGACGCTTTGGAAATTGCCAAGATTCATAAAGCCGAAATAAATAAGGGGTTTTTAAGCACTCTCAGTGTCGCTTTTTTAAAAAACTTTTATCTGTCGCTCATTGATTCTAATAAGAGTTTTTGTATTATAGCCAAAGAAAATAATCAGGTTGTCGGTTTCATATCAGGAGTCGAAGATTTAGATGATTTTTATTCTCGTTTTTTCAAGAAATATTTTTTTCAGTCTTTCTTCATTCTTTTTAGAAAGTTTTTCAGCATATCTTTTATCGTGAAAGCTTTTGAAACGTTATTTTATCCTGTAAAAGAAAAGGATCTTCCAAAAGCAGAGCTTTTAACTATGGCTGTAAGAAGAGAATTTCATGGCCAAGGCATTGCCAGTCAGATGTTTTTAAAATTTATATCTGAAATGAAAAACAGGGGAATCAAATCTTTTAAGGTTTTAGTTGGCGAGGAATTAAAGCCGGCCATAGGATTCTATGAAAAAATGGGTTTTACATTTTTAAAAAACACCAAGGTCCACGGCAATAATATTTCAAGAATATACATTTATGACATTTAATGCATTATTATTAAGTTTAGTTTCGTTTATTGTCGGCGTCATATTAATTCCTTATTTGATACATTTTTCAAAGAAAAAAGGAGCTTTGATAGATGTTGCAGAGGGTGATGCATTAAAGATTCATACAAGCTCTACATCCTTGTTTGGAGGTTTGGGAATTTTTATTGCTATGTCTCTAGGCCTTTTACTCATGAAAAATTCTATTGCAATGTCGTTGGTTTTAGGAGCTTTGCCGGTGTTGATTCTGGGCCTATGGGATGATTTCAAATGGAAGCATGTAAAAGATATAAAACCTATTTTAAAATTCTTTCTCTTAATAGCTTCATGTCTTGCATCTTCTATAATACTATTTTTATTCGGCATAGAGTTTAATCTTATCCCAATATCTATTGTTTCTGTTATCTTTTCTTTTTTAGCAATATTCATCATGATCAATGCGGTAAACTATCAAGATGGCATGGATGGGTTAGCAGGAGGCTTAGTTTTCATATCGTTAATAGGATTCTTAATTTCAGGGAATGCCCTTATGATCAGTATTTGCCTTGTATTATTGGCTTCAATAGCTGCATTCTTACTCTATAACTTTCCTACTGCAAAAGTTTTTATGGGGGACTCTGGAGCTTATGCCTTAGGATTTCTTGTATCGGCTATTGCTATTACCTTTATAAAGCCATATAATCTACTCATTATTTTGGGAATTATTTTCATGATGGGCCTACCTTTGTTTGATGGAGTTTATACCAATATAAGGAGATTGATGGCTGGAAAGTCCATATTTTTAGGAGACAGATCCCATTTTTATGATAAGCTTTTACAAAAAGGATTTTCTGTGCAAAAAACACTTTTTATTTGTTGCATTATTCAAGCTGTTTCAGTATTAATTGGAATAATTATATTAGGGGCGTAGAATCAACAATGCATAAGATTCCTCTGGCTAAGCCAGATATAACTCAAAAAGAAAAAAAAGCAGTTTTAGAGGTTTTAAACACCTCTTCTTTGAGCTTGGGTAAAAAGTATATTGAATTCCAAGATGCCTTGGCTAAGTTCGCAGGGGTAAAATATGCAGTTGTTTGTAACTCAGGAACCAGTGCGCTTCATATGATTGTCAGGGCTTTAAGAATTAAAGAAGGAGACGAGGTAATTACAACGCCATTTTCTTTTATTGCTTCTTCAAATTGCATATTATATGAAGGAGCTAAACCTGTGTTTGCCGATATTAAGAGTGACACTCTTAATATCAATCCTGATCTTATTGAAGGATTGATAACTCCTAAAACCAAAGCTATTTTGGCAGTTGATGTATTTTCTAATTCTACAGATTGGGACGCATTGCAAAAAATCGCTAAAAAACATGATCTCTTTTTAATAGAAGATTCAGCAGAAGCTTTGGGTTCAACATATAAAGGCCAAAAGTGCGGAAGTTTTGGCAATGCAGCTGTTTTTGCTTTTTATCCAAATAAGCAGATAACTACCGGAGAAGGCGGAGCTGTTTTGACGAATGATAAAAATATTGCTGAATTATGCCAAAGCATGTCAAATCAGGGCAGAAAAGTTGAGGACGGAAAGTGGTTAGAGCATGTTAGATTGGGATACAACTATAGATTAGATGAAATGAGCGCTGCCTTAGGAGTAGCCCAGATGAAAAGAATAAAAAATATTTTAGCAAAAAGGAAAAGGGTTGCTGATGTATATAATAAGAAATTAAAGAAAGTTGAAGGCGTTAAAATACCTTATATCAATAAAGATTGCAAACAGAGTTGGTTTGTTTACGTTGTAATTTTAGATAAAAAGTTTGCCGGGGAAAAAAGAAATATGGTTATAAAAAAAATGGCTGAAAAAGGCATACAGTGCTCAAATTATTTCCAGCCTATTCACTTGCAGCCGTTTTACAAAAATGAATTTGGTTATAAAGAAGGAGATTTTCCGGTAACGGAAGATATTGGCAAAAGAACTTTAGCTTTACCATTCTTTAATGATTTAAAGGAGAACGAAATTGATTTTATTGTTAAGAATTTAAAAGAAGTATTAAATGAACTTATTTAAAAGAACAGCATTTAAAAGATTAATATTTTTTATTTTAATGGATATTGTATCCATCTTTTTAGCTGTTTGGCTGGCTTTCTTTGTGAGGTTTGATTATCAGATTCCATATCAATATACAGATTTTATTTTTATTTTTTCAGCTGCGACAATAATTACCATCATTCCTATATTTTATTTTAAAAAGCTTTATTTTTTCTCTTGGTCGTATGTCTCAACCAATGAACTAGTTTCTATTTTTCAAGCTACCACCATTGCTTTTATTTTATTGAGCATTGTTGTTTATCTAGCCAAATATTTTAATTTTTTCTGGCAGTTTCCACGTTCAACAGTCCTTATAAGCTATATATTGGTATTCATGTTTTCAGGAGCTATCCGACTTTCAAAAAGAGTTTATTTAGATATATTCGGATCTCAGAAAATAGTAGAAAGAGAAAAAACATTAATTGTGGGAGCTGGTGATACTGGAGAGCAAATATTAAGAAATATTATTTCTTCCAAGTCGTCTTATTCTCCTGTTGGATTCATTGATGACAATCCGATAAAACAAGGCGTAAAAATACACGGAGTCAAGGTTTTGGGTACGGTTAAGGATATGCCAAAGATCATAGCAAAAAATGGTATTAAAAAGATTATTATCGCTTTTCCTTCAGCTAACAGTAAAGAAATCAGGGAGGCAGTGGAATTAGGGAGAACATCTGGAGTCAGGAATATTAAAATTGCTCCGCCACTGTCTGAAATAATGAGAGGAGAGATTTCTTTGAAAAATTTGAAAAATGTTGATGTAGAAGACTTGCTTGGAAGAGATTCAATTGGTTTGGACAAAAAGCAGATAGAAAATTTTATAAAGGGTAAAACAGTTTTAATTACGGGAGCTGCCGGATCAATCGGTTCTGAATTATCAAAGCAGGTTGCAAGCTTCAAACCATCACTGATTTTATTATTAGATCAGGATGAAACGGGGATATTCAATATTTCGAAAGAATTGCTTTCAATGTTCTCTGACTTGAAAATAGAATCCATTGTTTCTGATATAAAAGATAGGCAAAAAGTTAATAATATTTTCAATACATTCAAACCTCAAATCGTTTTTCATGCAGCAGCATATAAGCATGTCCCCTTAATGGAAGAACAGCCAGATGAAGCTGTAAAAAATAATATTTTTGGCACAGAAGTCATGGCAAAAGCAAGTTCAGAAAACAAGGTAGAGAATTTCATTTTTATATCAACCGATAAGGCGGTTAATCCAACTTCGGTAATGGGAGCAACCAAGAGAATAGGAGAAATGATTTGCCAGGCGTACAACCAAAAAAATGATACAAAGTTCATTTCTGTAAGGTTTGGCAATGTTTTAAATAGCCGGGGAAGCGTCATACCTATTTTTAGAGACCAAATAAGAAAGGGCGGGCCGGTTGAGGTTACCCATCCTGAAATGAAAAGATATTTTATGTTGACTTCTGAAGCATGTCTTTTAGTGATGCAGTCTGGAGCTATGGGTCAGGGGGGCGAAGTATTTGTTCTGGATATGGGAAAATCCATTAAAATTCTGGATTTGGCTAAAGAAATGATAAAGTTATCTGGATTTGAACCAGACAAAGATATTGCCATAACATTTATAGGAATCAGGCCAGGAGAAAAGTTATTTGAAGATATTTTAACAGCTGAAGAGGGGACTATGGTAACTCAAAACCAGAAAATTTTTGTGGCAAAAATGTCTGGAGTTGATTTTTCCAGTTTAGAGAAGAAACTTGGACTTCTAAGAGACTCAATAGATAACATAACAAGCAAAGAAATAATTTCTACTCTAAAAAATATAACTCCCTACTATAAATAACCCGCTTTCAGAAAAGCTGGAAAATGCAATTTAATCAGCGTCGTTTCTTTTTGTATTTTTTATGTTAAAATAAAAAATAAATCTCGACAGATATTGTAAGTCGATACGTCATATATAATAGATTCACTTATGAATTCTACCAAGAATATCAAAAAAGTTTTTTTAATACTGAATATCTCCTTCATTCTTTTTTTTGCCCCGAAAATTTTGGCAGCTAATGTCGGGGAATCTTTAAATTTCAATGTTGAAAGCAGTTTTGACTCTTCTGCAAGGTCGCAGGTGACAGGAGAACTGATAAAGACTTCTCCCAATATTTATTTTTATGTAGAAAAGAATTGGTGGGATACGCAGCTTACTTCAAAGCAAAACGAGATTTTACTCAATTTAGATGTTTTATCTTCTGAATTCAATAACAAGATATATCCGATTTTAACTTCTACCTTCGGTTCTGAATGGACTCCCGGAGTCGATAACGACCCAAAGATAAATATTTTCTTTGAGTCTATGAAAGAGGGGGCTGGAGGATATTTCAGGTCAAATGACGAATATGTAAAACTTCAAATACCAAACTCAAATGAGAAAGAGATGATTTATATAAACCTTT